>OGRY01001198.1_pt1 | contig 19559 bp, 16 predicted proteins | sample 1553551 | NCBI WGS metagenome assembly OGRY01 (sample SAMEA2580101, study PRJEB22360) | human gut metagenome | biome: human gut; feature: human-associated habitat; material: faeces | place: Denmark | collected 2008/2010
GAGCTACTCTGCTCATTCGTACGTAACTTTCAATTCAGTAAATCATAGGAGAAATAAGCTGATATATATTTAAGCTCCTATTTTTATAGGTAGGGGGTATTATATATAAGTACCTATACTTTATTGCGTGCTTATGTATTACTATGCACTATAATAGAAAGGAGAGTATTATACTGCCATATAAAGATATGCTAAGTAGTAATATTAGAAATTGAGTATTGTTTATTTTTTTACCTTGTTTATTATGAGTAACTTTGAGTATTCTTAAAAATCAAGAACTACCTGTTTGTCAATGGTTCAACTCCTTGAATTATATGTAAATCAAACAGGTCATATTTGCATTTTCCCACACTTCCATTGGGAAAATTAACTCCCATATTTAAAATTGCGAACTGCTATATCCCTTGTATTAGACAAGAATTTAGAAGTTCCACAAAAAAAGCCGCAGTTGAGCACATTTGTAAGTGTACTCGCTTGCGGCTATTTTTGTTTTTAGTTGGGAGTAGACTAATTTATTCGTCAAAGTCTCTATAATGAGCTTGTTTGACCTTAGTAAGCATCTTTTCCTATACTTCATTTATCGAGTTTTCTAATAAACTAGGTTCAATCGTCACAATCCCAAACTGCTGATTTTTGTAACTTTTCGGGATAAATACTTCTAGCTGCTATAAACGGATATTCACTTTCATTGTTTATACACATCTCTACTATTTGTGGCTTTCTTGCCTTTGTATTTATGTTTAAAAATACTTTTTTAAAATACTCCCAATGTGGTTCTTCTGGAAGTGTTGGAAATCTCATGGGTAAAAGAATAGCGTTTATATAAGCTTCAAACATTAAAGGGGGATATTCTTTACATCTTACTGCTTTTGCATTATATATATTCCACCTGTCAAATATATAAGGAGCACACATTAGAAGCCCGTCACATTCCATTGGATTACCTTTGCTACTAAATTCATATCTATTCGGTGGTACTACTTTTTTTTCTAAACAATACTTATATATACTATTATATACCCTATCTTCTAATGTACCATTGAGATTAAGTAAAAAGGAATCTTCTAAAATGATATACCCACGTGGTATAGCTCTTATTAATCCTAAATTCTCACACCTACTCAATAAGCTTTTAACTTTCTCCCTGCACATCTTTAACTCTTCTGTTATGGACTTTATATTTGCTTTTTCCTTTCTGCAATTGGGAGTATAAATCTTAGTAGTGCCTATGTCACATAAACAAGCAAGACGAATTAAAAAGCCTTTTATCTCGTTCTCAATATCTGTCCTGTATATAAACTGTGGATTTAAAAAGTAGAAGCTTTGTGGTTCATGGAAACAGTATAAATTCTTCTTCCGTTTATCTCCCTCATAAGGTACACCAAGAGCTTTATCAATTTCTTTTTTATCCTCTTCATTATTGGGATTCAAAGTTTTTATGGATAATATTGATTTATATTCTTTCAATTTGCCAATATAGCCCTCAACTGTACTTTCAGATAAATTTAGTTCTTCTTGCATCTTTTTCTCGCCAATAGCGGAAGTACATTCTTTATTGCATTTAGTCCGTATATAATAAAGTAGTAATGCTTCCATATTGGCACTTTTACTTTGAGGAATACGTATCAGGTCTTTGTTTACCGTTATATATTTCATCAGTAGCTATGAAGTCGTGGTTATCAATCAAAACAATCTCCTGTTTTTCTTTTTCTATCTTCCTGTATCGTGAAGTACCAAAAAATATCTTAGCTTCTTTTCTATTCTTAAAAATTATTCCTGTTGGTTTGTGTAGTATCATATATAAAATACGAAAAATGGGGTGTACCCCTATGGATATTAATATATCTTGTATTAGTATATTATCCTTGAGTATCTGACACTTTGAAAAACGAGAATCTGACACTTCATATAAATCTTAGTTAAATTGCATTTGGGGTATCGAATAGACCGTGATAACTTTTCCCTGTATCTTCCTTTTGCTTTTAATATAGCCATTTGAGCTAGCCCATAAGCCAACTCTAAGCCTGTTATCTGTAATTCCTTGTTTTAGTGCTTTTTCTCTGATTTCTTCATAGGTGAATGTTTGCATGGTACTGTTTTAAATAAAAAATGGTGATAAAATAGTGTATCTTTTGTGCCTGTGCTATCTTATATACTATTTGTAATATATTGATACAAAGGTACTAAGTTTTTAGGGAGTGACCTAATACTAGTACCACAAACTGAAAAAATCGACTAGAAGCATTAATAAAGTGTGATTATTCACACAACAAAGAAGAAATTACTTCCGGTAGCTACTATATGAAGTAATTATTAATATTGAACTATGTTCTTCAATAAATAGCAATAACTTCATTGATAACAACTACCTAGATATTTGCATTTATCTATTTAGTTATTCTCTATGAATAACATCAATATCCCATTGCAATAAGTCAAATGCTTTCTCCAATTCTTGAAATGTGTATTCTTTATATTCAATCTCGGGTAAGCTATATCCCATATTGATTTTTTGTATCTTAGAAATTTGTGCTATAACGGTTCTTCTTTCCGCATTAAAACTAAAGCTTGCAGGAAGCTGTGCTATATATCCACCTCTTTTTTTCTTGACAACAAGAATGTTTTGTATTCCATTCTTAAAGTTCAATATGATAAATCCTCGTGCCGTGGTTACAGAATAGTATATAACTGTGTCTAATTCATTAATGTAAATCTCTCTTTTTTCTTCCTGAGTTATATGTTCAAGGTTTGTATTGCTAATTATGTTTTGCAATTTATTTTGCTTATCTCGTATTTCAGAAATGACTTTATTAATGCTGTCAATGCGATTGTTTAGTTCTTTTTCTCGCTTTTCTGTACTAATATAGTCAGCTTCTAGTTCTTTTATGATTGAAGCCAATGAAGCGTTTTTTATGGCATTAATTATTTTACGTTTTTCCTCTGATATACAATTTCTATCTTTCAACAAATCGTTTTTCTTTTCATTAAGTGACACAAGTTGTATGTCATATTTCTTACTTGCGTCATTACTTTGTTTCTGATATTTAGATAGTTGAAGAGTAGACTTTACTGTTTTCCACACTGCTTCAAACAACCATTCTGCATTTATACCATAATTACCACAATTGTATTTGTCATAATGATATTTGTGTGCACAGGCAAATGTCGAATTTTTATTGACTGTTTTTTTATGATATTGCATACCATATCCACAAGGGCATTTAACTATACCTTTTAATGGATTGAAGTTTTTCCCTTTACTGATTATAAGTTGATTGTTTTTCAAGTGAAGCATGGCATTATTGAATACTTCTTCTGATACAATCGGTTCAAAATCCATTTTTATATCGGTGAATATTCTTTCTCCTTTATATATTGGATTTTTGACGATTCTGTCGATTGTACTTGCAGTAAAATCTTTCTGTGAAAACGTACTTTTTTCTCCTATGCTATTTAAATATTGAGCTACCTTGTTCATCGTATTGCCTTGGATTATCATTTCATACATCACTTTTACATTTTTGATTGTCTCTGTTGGAACAATAATACTGGCAGGTTCCGTCTCATTAATGGCACGTGCGGGATTTGGCACTATCTCAAAGCCATACGGAATAAAACCACCAAGATATGCCTTTTCATTTTTTTTGAATAAAGTATATTTCCCGGTCTTTGTTCTTAACGCTATCCTCTTTCTTTCGTCAGCATTAGCTTGTGCCTTTACCGTAAGTAAAATTATATCCATCATCTTAAGCGTTTCATTTGCAGGATATAATTTATTGGGTTCGTCTAAGAAATAAACATCTAATCCATTTTTTATTATTTGGTTAATATCATTAAGTACTTTCAAAATATCATCTTCTCGTGACAATCTGGACATTTCAGAAACCACCAACATGTCGGCTACGGTATTGTCGGTATCTAATATTTTGTGATATACTTCCCTATCTGCTTTTGCACCGGATTCTGATTCTCCAATACAGTCAACTAAGATATAATTATTATTAGCACAATATTCTGTTATAAGTGCTTTCTGTCTTGCTCTATCCTGCTTGTCTGTTGAGACACGCACATATCCAATAACCCGCTTCATGCTTTATTTATTTAGATTTATGGTGCAAATATACAAATAATATATCCAAGTAAAAAGCATAAGTTGGGGCGCACGCAAAAGGCTTCAATGCCCATTCGATAGGTATCTGCTATGAAGGTGGTCTGGACTGCCGGGGACGCCCGGCAGATACCCGGACTCCGGCGCAGCGGGCTACGCTCCGGCAACTTGTGACCGATTTGGAGCTGCGTTTCCCTGGCTGCCGGGTATGCGGGCATCGCGATCTTTCACCGGACTTGAACGGGAACGGTGAGATAGAGCCGGAAGAGTGGATTAAACAGTGCCCGTGCTTCGATGCGTCCAGAGAATTCGGGGAATCTGCAACCGGGGCGGTGAGCACGAAAGAACACAGAGTAACACAAGTATTTAAAGACACGGAAAGGAGGTAAATTATGGCAATGAAGAAATCAGTATGGGATATGATCCTGAAGGTGGTTATCGCAGTGGCTTCGGCTTTGGCAGGCGTTTTGGGCGCTAATGCGATGAATCTGTAATGAGAGGGATTAATATTTTTTTATAAAAACCAGATGACTGTTATCTAAAATGAATAATAAGACTATTATTTTAATAATTGCGCTGCTCACTTGTGTGGGCAGCGTATATAGCCAGGGCACCTCGCCGGCTTTGGCTGATACGGAAGGAAAATACAAATATAATTATGTTCCTGTGTCTCCGGTATCGGAGGAGTTGATGAAGCATATTATGTGTCCTGTTAATTATAATACAGGCAAAGTTGAACTTAGTATCCCGATATATGAGATACGTACAAGAGATTTCACGCTGCCTTTACGATTGCAATATGACAGCGGAGGCATCAAGGTCAGTGCGGGAAACGGCGTGGCAGGCTTGGGCTGGAACGTGGATTTCGGTCCCACCGTAACCCGAAGTATTCAAGGAAATCCTGATGAAGAAGGGTATTTGATCTATAACCCGGACTTTGGCAGTTGGGACACTTCTTATATGCATAAGATGACCGAAGGTATGGCGCACGAACAACCGGATGTGTTTTTTTATAGTACATTTGATGCTCAGGGGAATTTCGTGTTCCGGCGTCCTGAGAAATCCTCGGAAAGCGGCTCGCATATACCGGTCTATTTACCGTTGACTTCTGATAAGGTGGAAACGTCAGACATACGTTCGGGATTTCAGGTGACGGACGGTTCCGGTAATATTTACCGTTTTAAGGAAGCCGAATACTCTAATACAGGAAAGATTACAGGCTGGAAACTAACGGATGTCACCAGTCTGAAACAGGACAGGCTTTCTTTTTCGTATGTCACACAGAAGCTCACTTATGCAGATAGTTATGACTATTATGCAGTGGAGGATATGGGTGAAAGTTACCGTAACGGATATTGGCAGGGAGTGGATGGAAAACTGAAGTTTTTCCGGATGAACGGGTATGCTTTGCATAATGATTCTCTTTGGGCCGATTTTACGGCCGAAAACGTTGGCCAGTATGATAACCGGCCTTACAATTCGGTTGATGCAAAATATCCCAAAGAAATCACGTACGCTAATGGAAAAGTCGTTTTTGATTATTCTTCTTCTCTTCTGAAAACCGTTCATATTTATGAAAATGGGGCGGAAATCCAACGTGTCACATTGAATTATAAGCAACTGCGGTTCATGGGACGCAGCCTGCTTGCTGAGGTCAAGTTTACAGAGCTGGTCAATAATCAAAGCCGTAGTTATACAATGTCATATAATGATTACGTGGATGACTATTCGCCGACGCAGACCAAAGCAGTGGATAAATTCGGATATTATAACGGACGGACCGGTAATACCGATCTTGTAGAAAGACAATTGGTGGAGTTTGGAATGCCTTACGATGGCGACCGGGGTGTATGTTATGCTTATATTGGAGGTGCGGACCGTACACCGGACATTTTATTCGCCCAGGTTTATTCGTTGCAGTCTATTAAATATCCGACAGGTGCAAGAGAGGAATTAGTGTATGAGCTCAATACATATCCCGATACAGATGAATATGGGAATGCAATTTCATCTTATGCCGGTGGTTTGCGAATTTATTCTATCCAATGCCGTGATGTGGAAGGTACGCTGAAGAATGAACGTCGTTTCTTGTATGAGAAAGACGGTATTCCGACAGGTTATGCTCCTCAAGTGACTTTTGTCGATGAGATGGAGAAACTTTATTTGCGTACCTACTCTCGTACCAGCATGCGTTATCGTTTGTATTCATCCCTGCCGGTGGCCGATGCCGGTGCTACAGCGGGAGTCTCTGTCCTATATCCTAATGTGAGTGTTGTGGAGAAAGATAATTATGGAAAAACGGTATCTCGTGAAGACTATGAATACAATACGAATTTCTATTTTCCAAGTATAATAAATGGTATGGTGCATGATGAGGTGTCCCATTATAAGAAGGGCAAACTGGTCAGGAGAACGGATTATGATGTAGATACGGGCCAACCTGTGCATGATGAGGAGCATACATATACTGAAATATCTTTGAACAATAATACTCCTTTGGTGGCGGGACGTGAAGTGCGGCGTGCCAATCTGGTTGTTGCAGAACAGTCCGGTGTGGAAACGGACGATGACCTTTATTATCGTGAGTACAGGTATAGCATTGGCAGGGGGAATACGCGTGTGGAAAACCAGCTCACTGTGAATACGGATTATTATGCTGGTAAGTTGGTCAGTGATACGGTTGTCCGGACTTATGGCTCTACGGACTGGGATATACGATCCGGGCTTCCGGTGAGGGAGATTTATAAGTATAGCGATGGAAAGAAAAAGAAATGTGATTATACTTATCCATATCATGTTAATGATGCCGTTGGAAGGGCGATGACGGCTGCCAATGATATATTGAGACCTGCCCATATAGGAGAATCTGTGGAAGGTCCTGAAGGCTATATGGATGATTCCTTTACCAGTTTCGACTATACTCTGGATCCCGGCTCCGGTTCGGCCTTGCTGGACGAGGTGAGCGTCTGGAAGCATGAGGGGCTCTTTTCAATGAGTGAATCTTATCCTGTACACGATGCTTATGGCAATGTTTGTGAGATCCGCCGTGCGGATGCTCCTGTGGTCGCATTGCTCTGGGGATACAACTACAGTCGTCCGGTGGCTATTGTGGAAGGGGCGTCATATCAGGAAGTCGTTTCCGGGCTGCGCGTGAGTGTGGAGTCTCTTCAAAACCTTGACGGCAGTGCCCTTGAAAATGTATTGCTTCCGTTGCGTAATGCTTTCCCCGCCCCTTGCCGGGTGACCGTTTATAGATATGCTCCGCAACGGGGAGTTGTCTATATGAATGAACCTAACGGGAATGTAACTACATACAGCTATGACGGCTTCGGGAGACTGACGGAAATCCGTGATAAGGACGGCGCTGTGCTGGAGTATAATGAGTATAAGAAATGAATAAGAAACTGTTAAAAGGAAAAATTATGAATATAAAAAGAATCATTGTTCTTGTATTGATAAGTGCAAGCTCCGGTCTTCTTTGCGCTCAGAGGAAGACTGTGAACATGAGTGACCGTTATGGCATACTTACGGTAACTCCGCTTGACAAATATACCGGAGCAGCTTCGCTGTTGAAAACGAACGGTGTGCGCTCCCTGACTGATGTGTCCTATGGGGATGGTTTTGGCGGTGTTTCTCAGAAGATACACGTCGGAATAACCCCGCAGGGCAAAGACCTGACTGAAAGTTATGAATATAACTCATTGGGAAATTTACAGTCCCGTACTCTTCCGGTTCCTGTGTTGTCGGAAGGGGCTTCCGGGAATTATAAGCAAATATTAAAGTCGGCACAGGAGTATTACGGGCACAGCAACGTCTGTTCACGTTTCGCGTATGAGGCTTCCCACCGTAGTTTACTGTTAAAAGAGTTTGGTGTTGGTGATGAATGGACCGGTAAAGCCGTATCCAAAAAATATAGCTGTAATCTTGAGAGTATACCCGTCCAACGTTGCAAGCGTTATCTGGTATCCGCCGGCGGCGAGCTGGTAGAGAGCGATAGTCCCTATGCAGACGGTAGCCTTCGCGGCATACGCAGCGAGGACGAAGATGGCAACATGCATTGGGAATTTTATAATAGTGAAAATCAGTTGGTCCTTTCACGCATTCTGGATGGTGATACATTTTTTGATACTTATTTTGTCTACGATGAGTATGGCAATCTGGTGTTTGTGCTTCCTCCGGGTTACCAGGATCATCCGGATCTGGATCTTTATGCTTACATATATCGTTATGACTATCTGGATCGTCTTGTTTATAAGAAGCTTCCCGGTTGCGCCCCTTCTTACCTGGTTTATGACGCGGCACACCGTTTGGTTTTCTCTCAGGATGGCTGTCAGCGTAATGATTCTCTTTGGTCATTCTTTGTTTATGATGTCTATGGGCGTGTCGTCGTGGAGGGCGAATGTAGCAACAGCGATAAACATGTTCGGACTGCCGGTGAGACAGTTGTTTTAGGTACTCTTATGGAAGGCGACACCGGCCTGGCGTACAGTGGTTATCAGAGTTCTTTTGATCTGGTTGATCCTTGTGTATATGTGGTGAACTACTATGATACGTATGATTTTAGAACACGAAATGGCTTTTCTGCATATAATTTTCCGGAAGGAACTGTGAGTGCGACCGGTAATCTTACGGGTAGCATACTTTGTACGCATGGCTCTTCGGGATTCATTTATTCTGCGGACTATTATGACATCAATAAGCGGATAGTGAAAAGCCTGTCAAGCCGTGTCAATGGAGGCATGGATACATACGCCACTGAGTACTCCTTTCAAGGAAGTCCTCTGTCCGTCCTTCACACCCATACGGATAGTTCCGGGTATTCATTGACGGAACGTTATACCTATACTTATGACCATTCGTCACGCCTGACACGAGTGAGCCACCAATACGATAACAATCCTTCCGTCCTGCTTTTGGAACACGCTTATGACGAGTTGGGCCGATTGCAGACAGACAAACTGGATAACGGTATTTATGCAACAGACTATGCCTACAATATCCGTAACTGGCTGACCGGTATTGAAGGCGGTAAGTTTAGCCAGTCTTTGCATTATACCGACGGTTTGGGAGTCCCTTGTTATAATGGTAATATCAGCAGTATGACTTGGAAAAGTGGAGCCGGGGCCACTCCCCGCGGTTATAAATTCAGTTATGACCGTCTGGGTCGCCTGACTGATGCGGAATATGGTGAAGGGCCGAGCCTTTCTGTAAATACCAACCGTTTTAATGAGCAGGTGACGGGCTATGATAAAATGGGTAATATCTTGGGTCTGAAGCGCTACGGGCAGACTTCAGCGACGGGTTATGATGTGATTGATGATCTTTCTTTGAGTTATGCCGGTAACCGGTTAAAGAAGGTGACAGACCGTTCAACCACCCCTGCCTTCAATAACGGCTTCGAGTTCAAGGACGGTATTGATTTGCCAACAGAGTATGAATATGATGAAAACGGCAACCTGACTAAAGATTTAAACAAAAATATAACTGCTATTCAGTATAATTGTTTAAATTTGCCTAGTCGTGTAATGTTTGCGAATGGTGACAGTATATCTTATCTTTATGATGCTGCGGGTAGGAAACTCCGTACCGTGCACTTTCTGGAAGGAGACAGTGTTACAACGGATTACTGCGGCAATGTGGTCTATGAAAATGGAGTACCTCAGATTCTATTGACGGAAGTCGGTTATGTGTCCCTTACTGACGGTAAGTATCATTATTATTTGAAAGATCATCAGGGTAATAATCGTGTGGTTGTTGCTGAACATGGCAACGCGGAGGAAGTGAACGATTATTATGCTTTCGGCGGATTGATGTCAACAAGTTCCCGGCAGAGCGTCCAGCCTTATAAGTATAATGGCAAGGAGCTGGATAGTAAAGGTGGGTTGGACTGGTATGATTATGGAGCGAGGATGTATGATGCTGCATTAGGGAGATTTATGAAAACTGATAGATTTTCAGAGAAGTATGTTTCTTTATCACCTTATCAATATGGCGCAAATAATCCGGTGAATAATATTGATGTGAATGGAGATAGTATTACAGTTTTAAATTATGGTTATATAAGGAAACAACATATGGCTATTTTGATTCAAAATGATGCAGGTGAATGGCAATATTTTTCAGTGAATGGAGATAATGTTTATGTCTCTGGTGAGTTTTCTGGAGGGCGAAAATTTAACGACATAGCAGTGGGAGAATTTGATAGTCCTCAAGAATTTTTAAATAGTCCATATAATTCCTATGGTGCTTCTGATGATATGTCTATAAATACGTATGGTTTTTCTGAAGGCTATATGATTCCGACATCGAAAGAGCAAGATGATATTATAAGGGATACCTTTATAAGTATTAGTAAGAATGAGTCATATGATTTTTTAGGAAATAATTGCTCCACAGTGGTACAAAAATCTTTGGAAGCAGCCGGTATAATAACTTTTACTCAAAAGAGTACTAGGCATAGGATTCCAAGTAGCCATTATTTAGGAGAATCATCTTTTATTGCTACTATTTCTACCTCTAGACCCGTTATTCCTAGTGTTTCATTTAGAGCAATTATAAAAAATAATCCACAAGGTAAAATGATTTATAGATAATATATTATGAAAAGAATAAAATGGACTCCTGTATTATTGTTATTTCCTATATCAATAATAATATTTATAATTGATATGCGTTCTGAAGCATGGACACCATTTAGTCTTTTTTTCATTATTGGATTTATATTGATGATGTGTTTATTACTTTTGATAGACCGTTTTTTTATTATCTGGTTTAAACAAAAAAGTGTTTGGATCGTAGAAATAGTATTAATAATACTTGTACTTATTTATGTTTTTAAGGAAAGTACTTTATTCTGATGTATAGGCTATTATTTTGAATACTAATGACTCCTTAGTTAAAAATACAATATAAAGCAGTTAATATGCCAAATAAGGACAATGGAACTACCGGATGGGTAGTTCCTGTAACAGGAGGATTCTGCTGTTGATAATGTAAAAAGAGAACTTTTGTAAGTTGGAGGATATGTTTCTCATGGTAGATTAGACATTTATTATTTTATGTAAAAGATGTATGTGAAATTAATAAATGAAGGTTCTGTTGCGTATCAATCAGTTCCTTCATCAAAATTTAGTAGCAATATCTATAAATTGGAAGGATCTGATATATATGATATTGAAGATGAAATATGGGAATTTTTACCAGCTATTTTAGTACTTACTAAAAGGAAAGAGCTGGAAGGAAAATTAGTTTTGGTTGCAGTGGAGGAAATTTGACTCTAATAGGATTATTTTTACCCTGGTACAAGTTGATTGACTATCAATTTGTATCAGGGTATTTTATTCATAACTCTTATGGGAAAAAGTATATTTGTTTTTTAAGTTAGATGAAAATAATACAATGGAAGGATATAGTTATGTTTATTGAATATGAAGTTTTGACCTGTAATGACAACTAATTAAAAGGTGAGAGACCATTCAACTACGCCTGCTTTAATAACGGCTTCGAGTTCAAGGACGGTGTTGACTTGTCAACCGAATATGAATATGATGAAAACGGCAACCTGACTAAAGATTTAAACAAAAATATAACTGCTATTCAGTATAATTGTTTAAATTTGCCTAGTCGTGTAATGTTTGCGAATGGTGACAGTATATCTTATCTTTATGATGCTGCGGGTAGGAAACTCCGTACCGTGCACTTTCTGGAAGGAGACAGTGTTACAACGGATTACTGCGGCAATGTGGTCTATGAAAATGGAGTACCTCAGATTCTATTGACGGAAGTCGGTTATGTGTCCCTTACTGACGGTAAGTATCATTATTATTTGAAAGATCATCAGGGTAATAATCGTGTGGTTGTTGCTGAACATGGCAACGCGGAGGAAGTGAACGATTATTATGCTTTCGGCGGATTGATGTCAACAAGTTCCCGGCAGAGCGTCCAGCCTTATAAGTATAATGGCAAGGAGCTGGATAGTAAAGGTGGGTTGGACTGGTATGATTATGGAGCGAGGATGTATGATGCTGCATTAGGGAGATTTATGAAAACTGATAGATTTTCAGAGAAGTATGTTTCTTTATCACCTTATCAATATGGCGCAAATAATCCGGTGAATAATATTGATGTGAATGGAGATAGTATTTGGTATACTCGGAATGGTGATATTGTCACTATGTATGTAACTGCAAAGATATTTAATAATTCAAGTGATAATATAAATATGGCTAGAGCTGCCAAAGATATAGTTTCTGATATAAAAAGTACTTATGAAGGAAAATTTGAATGGAGCGATAATAAAACTTACAATTTAAAGGTTGATATGGATATTAAAGTTGCAACTTCTATGAAAGATGTCGAAAACTCTGATCATTTATTTGTATTAGCAGATAGCGATAGTAAAGGAGCGCGTGGAGCAACAAGTATGTTAGGTGGAAAGGTTATGACTTTGGCTTCAAGCGATTTTGCTAATAATAATTGGTTGTCGAATAATTTGTCTTATAATAAAACTTTTACAGCTACTCATGAGTTTGGGCATGCAATTGGATTATCACATTCGCAGAATCCATTTAATATAATGAAGCAGGGAGGAGTTGTTCACAACAGCAATAGCAACCAAAGAGTTATCATGTTGCAGCAACAAAATAATCTAAATAAAGGTAGCAATTATTTAGAATATATGGGTAGAAAAATACCTTATCCATATATTCATTATAATAATCTTGTTGTCGATATATATAATTTAGGTCTTAAATGGCGATAATGTAGATGAAATTATGAAAGGGAAAAAAAAATAATAACGATAGGAATAATATTATGTGTGTGTTGTGTGTGTGTTACATCCAGAACTGCGTTAATATTTGTAGGTAACTCTTATGAAAATAGCAAAGAAATTAATGTTACTATTTCGGTGGATGATAAGGTATTATATAATGGCTTTTTAAAAGCTTATGAGATTCCAATGCTGTTGGAAAAGAAGAAAATGAGGGTCGGCTTTTACAAGGTTTCTGCGAAATGTAATAATATCCAAGTGCAGCATAGATTCTTTTATTTTTTTCAGAAAACTATTTGGATTGATTTTGATTTTGCAACTAATGACATATTATTAGTTTCGAAATTTTATAAACAAATACCATTATAATTTTATGTTATCTGTCTTATCGTAATATAAAGTTAATAAAACAGTCTTGCTCTGATATATAAGTTGTCTAAACTAAATCAGCATATTAGAGCAAGATTATTTTGTATGATGCAGCTATTGGATGTTGGTATGTAGTAGATCCGGAGTCTGAGAGATATCATTCGTTAAATCCTAACAATTACTGTGTAAATCTCTAGAGAAGGGCGGGTTAGTACAAATAGTAAGATGCCCTTTTATATTTCAAAAAGCTAGTATAATCTAACTGATATTTTATTTTTTTTCTTCTCGATAGCCTATTTCTATATGCAATTCTCCCCTTTTTCTTTCTTTTTTCTCATAAGAAAGAATATATTTGTACCTAAGTTAAATGAAAACCAGCGTATGATATGATAACAACCCAGTTGCTTCGCCCTGAAAGTATTGTTGTAGTAGGGGCTTCGAATAATGTACATAAGCCGGGTGGCGCTATATTGAAGAATCTGATAAACGGAGGTTATCAGGGAGAACTCCGGGCTGTGAACCCGAAGGAGACAGAAGTGCAGGGAGTTCCTGCCTTTGCAGATGTAAAAGAATTGCCTGATACCGATTTGGCTGTGTTGGCTGTTCCGGCTGTGATGTGTCCAGATATAGTAGAGACACTGGCAAGCGAGAAGCAGACGCGGGCATTTATCATACTCTCTGCCGGATTTGGTGAAGAGACACGCGAAGGAGCGTTGTTGGAAGAACGTATACTGGAAACTGTCAACAAATATGGTGCTTCACTGATTGGTCCGAACTGCATCGGACTGATGAATACATGGCATCATAGCGTCTTCAGCCAGCCTATTCCGAACTTGAACTCAAAAGGAGTCGATCTGATCTCCAGCTCCGGTGCTACGGCGGTCTTTATTCTTGAAAGTGCGGTGACAAAAGGATTGCAGTTCAATTCTGTCTGGTCGGTAGGAAATGCCAAGCAGATTGGTGTGGAAGATGTGCTGCAATTTATGGACGAGAATTTTGATCCAGAGAAAGATTCCCGTATCAAGTTACTCTATATTGAAAGTATTCACAACCCGGACAGATTGCTCTTCCATGCCTCTTCATTAATAAGGAAAGGTTGTAAGATTGCAGCGATAAAAGCAGGAAGTTCGGAAAGCGGAAGTCGGGCGGCTTCTTCACATACAGGAGCGATTGCCAGTTCCGATTCGGCTGTAGAGGCGCTGTTCCGTAAAGCCGGAATCGTGCGTTGCTTTTCCCGCGAAGAGCTGACTACCGTTGGTTGTATCTTCACCCTCCCCGAACTGAAAGGGAAGAACTTTGCTATCATTACTCATGCCGGAGGTCCGGGAGTAATGCTGACGGATGCTTTGAGCAAAGGCGGACTGAATGTCCCTAAGCTGGAAGGGGAACTGGCGGTCAGCCAGACTCTGGAGAAGTATTTCATTGTCCGTATTGCTTGGGTGTTTGGTCTGAACGGTAAGAATTTTATCAAGACCATGCTGAATGTTGGTAAGACACACGACACTGTCCGTGTGGTCAATGACCAGATTGGCACACCGACCTATACATATGATTTGGCTCGACTGCTCGTTGATATGAATGAAACGGAGAAGTACGGCTATTATCACGCCACCAATGAGGGCGGCTATATCAGCTGGTACGATTTCACGAAAGAAATCTACCGTCAGGCTGGCTATAAGACAGCAGTGCTTCCGGTAAGTACGGAAGAGTACGGTCTGAGTAAAGCAGCTCGCCCGTTTAACAGCCGTCTGGATAAGAGCAAGCTGTTGGAAGCTGGCTTTACTCCGCTTCCGACTTGGCAGGATGCACTGAGCCGTTACCTGAAAGAAATCGAGCAGTAAGAGGAGATAGAGAAGATGGGACAGATTAAAGTTGAAAAAAATGTAGGCGGCATCGAAGGACTTTGTGTTATTGAGCCTGCTGTTCACGGCGATGCCCGTGGCTATTTCATGGAAACTTACAACGAAAAAGATATGAAGGAAGCTGGCATTGACATCCACTTTGTACAGGATAACCAGTCTATGTCTACAAAGGGTGTGCTGCGTGGCCTGCACTTCCAGAAACAGTATCCGCAGTGCAAACTGGTGCGCGCCGTGCGTGGCACAGTGTTCGATGTTGCTGTTGATCTGAGAAGTGATTCTACGACCTACGGCAAATGGTATGGGGTTACCCTGTCGGCCGAGAACAAGAAGCAGTTCCTCATCCCGGAAGGTTTTGCACATGGCTTCCTGGTTCTGAGTGACGAGGCAGAGTTCTGCTATAAGGTCAATGACTTCTGGCATCCGAATGACGAGGGCGGTATGGCTTGGAATGACCCGGAGATCGGCATTGAATGGCCGGAGTTGAAGGGCGAATACAAGGGCAGTGCAAGCGCAGAGGGCTATACGCTGAAAGATGGTACGGCACTGAACTTGAGCGATAAGGATCAGAAGTGGCTTGGTCTGAAGGATACTTTTAAGTTTTAAAAGTAAAAGCGATTATATTGCATATAAAGAAGTTGCTCGACAAATGGAAAAAGAAAAGGGGCGCAGAGAGCTCTTTATTACGGTCGCTTTGTCAATCCTGTCATATTATTGTGGTGAGCAGAAACTTGTTGGATGGATTTTGAAGAAATTGGCATAGTGTATTTTGGACTCTAGCAGGTCAAGTAATGAGCTTTAAATCTTATGAAAACGAAAAAACGAATAAAAATCGGAATAGCTACGACTTTTGTAATTGTTATACTGATGTCTCTCTGTGGAAGCCGATTTGTTTTTCAAAAAGCATGTGTACGAAGGGAAACGTCATGGCTGAACATGGGAACAGCAGATGACTACATATACAACCTTCTTGTGGATGCGTATAATATACGAAAAGAGAAGAATGAAACTGTTACAATAAAGGCTTCAGACGGAATAAATCTTGTGGGTCACTATTACGAAAGAGATAAGAACGCACCTTTGATTATATTCTTTCATGGTCTTTGGAGTAATGGATATGTAAGCGGAGAACCGACTTATAAAATTACAAAAAATCAAGGTTGGAATCTTCTTTTAGTTAGCATGCGTGCACATGATGAAAGTGAAGGCGAATTTTCAACATTAGGCGTTATAGAGCAATATGATTGCAAGGCTTGGGCGAACTGGGCTGTAGAACGCTTTGGAGAAGAAAAGTCGGTTTTCTTTATGGGAGTGTCAACGGGTGCTTCAATTGCAATGATGAGTAGCAATCTGGGATTACCTAAATCAGTGAGAGGGATTATTGATGATTGTGGATTTACTTCCACAATGGAAATGATAGATGTGAATTGCAAGAGTCACCTTCCGGATTATATCCCGACAAGGATGTTTGACTTCTTTGTTGAGATGGGAACTAGCGTATGGGGACACTTTTGTATAAGTAAGGCAGACGCTTGCAAAGCTGTTTCACAGACGGATATTCCAATCTTAATTATACACGGAGACAGAGATACACAAGCACCACTATCTATGGCATACAGACTTTATGATAGTTGTAGCAGTGAAAAACAGTTGTATGTGGTTCATGGAGCTAATCATGCAGAGAACTATAGAAAAAATCCGGAAGGATATGAGAACGTAATAGCACAGTTTGTGGAAGAGCATTCAGGAGCCTTGAAGAAAGAGTACTAAACTGTAAACGCAAAATGAACTAAATATGCCCCAAAAGTCGAATTGATTATTCCGGGACTCTCAGAGCCACCTGTCCGGACTTTGAGAGCCACCATTCCGGAGAATGAGAGCCATATATTCCGGTAATTCAGAGCCACCTTATTGGGCTCTATTACATATATTTCCTTTATACTGTAAATACACACCTTTGGTGTGAATACAGATAAAGGAGGTCGTAAGTTATGACCAAGTATCGTGAAATCCTACGCTTGAAAAGCTTAGGATTCAGTGAGAGGAACATCGCACAGAGTTGCGGTGTATCCAGAAACACAGTCGCTAAGGTTTTGAAAAAGGCAGCGGAAATCAAGCTTTCATGGCCGCTGGATTTCGACATGACCGACAGCGCACTAGAGGAGCTGATGTTTCCTAAGGATAAGTCGGCAACGAATAAACGCATGCCAAACTTTGACTACATTCGCAAAGAACTTCTGCGAAATGGTGTAAACAAAAAGCTTCTCTGGGTAGAATACTGTGAGGAGTGCCGCATGAGCAGCGAAGAGCCTCTAATGTATTCTCAGTTCTGCTACTACATCCAGAAGGATGAAGAAAAACGCAGGGCTACCATGCATATCCCTAGAAAACCAGGTGAACAGATTGAAGTTGACTGGGCCGGTGACCCTGCTCACATCATTGATCCGGACACCGGAGAAATCACAAATGCATGGATATTTGTAGGTGTATTAACTTACAGTCAGTATGCTTTTGTAAAAGCATATATGAATGAGAAAACCGACAACTGGATCAAAGCTCATGTCCAGATGTTTGATTTCTTTGGCGGTGTCACACCTATGCTCGTTTCTGATAACTGCACAACCGCAGTGAATCATAAAAAGAGTGACTGGTACAACACTGCCTTAAACACAACTTATCATGAGATGGCAGAACATTACAATCTTGCCATCCTTCCGGCCAGAGTCCGGAAACCCAAAGATAAACCGAATGTAGAGGGATCGGTAGGAAAGATATCCACATGGATAACAGCAGCCCTTCGCAATGAACAGTTTTTCTCTCTTGCAGAATTGAATGCTTCAATCCGTGAAAAACTGGATGCCTACAACGCCCGTAAATTCCAGAAAAAGGAATGTAGCAGACTCAGTTTATTTCTTGGGGAAGAAATGCCATTACTGGCTCCGTTGCCTGCTACACCTTTTGAACTGGCTGAGTGGAAACAAGCCACCGTCCAGTTTAACTATCACATCGCAGTAGACAGAATGTTCTACTCCGTGCCTTATCAGTATATCAAAAATAAGGTTGATGTGCGTATAACAGATACAACGGTTGAAATATTTTATAATCACAATCGTATTGCCTCTCACAGACGACTCTATGGACGAAGCGGTCAGTATTCTACAGTGACAGAACATATGCCGCAGGAACACCAGAAATATCTGGAATGGAACGGTGACCGGTTCCGTAAGTGGGCTGATTCGATTGGAATTAACACAAGTAAGGTTGTCGATGCAATACTTACCTCCGGCAGGATTGAACAGCAATCCTACAGAAGCTGCATGGGATTACTGAAACTGGCAGAAAAATATTCGCCAGAAAAACTGGAACAGGTCTGCGCTAAGGCGCTCTCTTATTCCGGTAAACCCAGCTATAAAAGTATCAAAAATCTATTGGTTGCAACAAAGGATGCACCTGATACCGAATCAGAATCATCTCAAGCAGTAAAACCACATGGCATAACCAGAGGAGCCAGATACTATGGAGGTAAAAAATCATGACAAATCAAAGTACAATCGATAAACTTATTGAAATGCGTCTGACTGCTATGGCAGATGCATTCCGCATCCAGATGGATGATCCTGCAATGAAGGAAGTTCCATTCGAAGATCGGTTCGGCATGCTTGTTGATGTCGAATACAGCAACCGCAAAAACAATCGTCTGAAAAGGCTGATCCGCCAGGCTGAGTTTGAACAGCCAGATGCCAGCATCGCAGCGATTGATTACCATTCTGGACGAAAGCTGAACAAAGCACTGATCAACCGTCTGGCAACCTGTGAATACATTACAGAATACCGGAACATCTTTATTACTGGAGCAACCGGAAGTGGTAAAACTTATATGGCCTGTGCCTTTGGCATGGAAGCATGCAAGCACTATTACTCAGTACGGTATGTACGGCTTCCTGATCTATTATTGGACTTACAGGCTGCCAGGGACAATGGAACTTTCTCGACTGTCCTGAAGAAATACACCAAGCCAATAGTACTGATCATTGATGAGTGGCTGCTTCTTAAACTGACAGAAGCTGAAGCCAGGAATCTTTTTGAACTGATACATAAACGACGAAAAAAATCTTCAACGATCTTTTGTTCTCAGTTCCGTGAAAGTGAATGGTACCAGCAAATCTGTGATGGTGAAAGTACTCTTGCCGATGCCATCATGGATCGTATATCGTATGATTCCTATAAGATCGATATTGAAAGTGTTGACCCATCTAAAGACCTCTCTATGAGAGAAGTATATGGACTGGATCCAGCAATGGCAAAGTAACTTAATAAACAAAATGGGGTGGCTCCGTTAGTCCGGACAGGTGGCTCTCGCCACACCGGACTGGCGGCTCTGCCGCACCGTAATATTCACGAATTATCAGTATCATAGGATTCGTCGTATGTCTCTGCGTCTGTGTCATCTGAA
>OGRY01001224.1_pt1 | contig 19213 bp, 10 predicted proteins | sample 1553551 | NCBI WGS metagenome assembly OGRY01 (sample SAMEA2580101, study PRJEB22360) | human gut metagenome | biome: human gut; feature: human-associated habitat; material: faeces | place: Denmark | collected 2008/2010
ACTCCGAACGACGGATTCAGATGGAACCGCGACTTGTGGCCCGCTTCTTGGTACGGAATCCGTAAATGTAATACGGGATTAGCAAATCTGGACCTGCTTACCGATGCAACGCAGGAACAGAAGAACGCCATTGCCGGACAGCTTTATTTCTTCCGCGGGTGGTTTCATTTCATGCTGATACAATATTTCGGCGGATTGCCTTATATAGATAAGGTGTTGCCTCCCAACGAAACATTCAACGAGCCGCGACTCAGCTATCACGAATGTGCCGACAAGGCTGCCGATGATTTCCGGATGGCTGCCGATCTGCTGCCTATTGATTGGGACAAGACATCTATCAGCCCGAGCACGAAAGGATACAACCAACTGCGCATCAACAAAATCATGGCACTGGGCTATTTAGGTAAAAACTACCTGTGGGCAGGAAGTCCGTTGATGAACAAGGTGTCCACAGGAAGCGAATCCTACAATCAGGAATATTGCCGGAAGGCTGCCGAAGCGTTCGGGGAGTTGCTTACGCTGGTAGAGAACCGACAGACGCAATATAGCTTGGTGGACTTTGAGGACTATTCCGACCTCTTCTACACATACGGAAAGAATGCCCAAATGCCGGGTTCTACAGAAGCATTGTTCAGAGGATTGGTGGCAGATGGCTGGCAAAACTCAACTTTTGGTTTAGCTCTTCAGTTTGTGCCTGCCAGCTATAAGAAAGATAACAATCCGCAACTCTCGCCCACAGCCAACTATGTACACTATTACGGTATGGCAAATGGATTGCCGCTCGACGACCAGGAATCCAAGTGGGACAAGACTCATCCTTGGAAAGGACGCGACCCACGTTTCTATCATGATATTCGCTTCGACGGTTCGCCTATGGTATCTGATGCAAAAAAAGATTCGGAGGAGGTCGGTGACTTAGCCGTTGCATCCCTCTACACAGGCGGAAACGCCCGTGACGACCAGTTCGGAAGCCGTACCGGATTCCTGCTTGGCAAGTTTATTCCGGTGACAGCCAATAAATGGGATGATGGCTGGGGATGGAGTCCGCAGATGCATATCTATTGCAGCTATATGCGTCTGGCAGACATTTATCTGATGTATGCTGAAGCTGCGGCAAATGCTACCGGCTCGTCTACAGGAAAGTCAACCAACTGTACACTTACGGCACTGGCCGCAGTCAACACCATCCGCAAACGTGCGAGAGTAGAAGGTGTCAATGCCAAATATACCGGTTCAATCGATCTGTTCAACAGTGAGATTCGCCGCGAACGTGCGGTAGAACTTGCATACGAAGGACACCGTTTCACTGACTTGCGTCGCTGGTTGCTTATCGACAAGAAACCTTATACCGAAAAGACTGCTGTCGATTTCCAACGGGTAGGCGACCTTGCCGAGAACCCTCAGGAAACAGCTGTAAGCGGCTATACATATCGGGTAATCGTGACGCGTAATTTCACGGAGAAGCATTACTGGTTGCCTCTGAAATTGTCTGACGTGACCTTGTATCCGGAGTTCTATCAGAATCCGGGATGGTAAACAAGTGACTTATTAAACGAAATAGAATATCATGAAACAAATTCATAAAAATATAATTCTTAGCGCCGGACTATTGTTTGCTTCTGCCGGGCTGATGGCTCAGACGGATGTGGAGAAGACTGATACATTGGCTCAGAAAGTGAATGTGGCTTTCCGCACAGTGGACCGGGCGGATTTGATGGGTGGTGTCTCGTCCGTCAATGTAGAGGAACTGACTAATAAAAGTTATTCGCTGTACAGTCTCGACAATATGCAATCTTTAGTGGGAGGTTACAACGGACAATTATGGAACATGGGCGAAGCGTTGGTATTGGTAGACGGAGTTCCTCGTGAGGCAAACAACATTCGTCCTACCGAAATAGCCCAAATCACATTCCTCAAAGCAGCGCAAGCCGTGGTGCTTTACGGCAGCCGTGGTGCGAAGGGAGTCATTCTTATCACCACGAAGCGCGGATGCGATAAAGACTTGCGGGTGAGTGCGCGTGCCAATGCCGGTATCAATGTGCCTAAAAGTTATCCTAAATATCTGGCTTCTGCCGAATACATGACGTTGTATAACGAGGCGTTGCGTAACGACGGGTTGGATCCCGCTTTCTCGGATGAGCAGATTTACAACTATGCAAGCGGAAGTAACCCTTACCGTTATCCGAACATCAACTTCTTTTCCGACGACTATATTCGGAAGACAAGTCAGGACTATAACGGAGTGGCCGAGTTTTCGGGCGGCGGACGCTACGCCAACTTCTATACGAACATCGGTTACGAGAGTTCCAACGACTTGCTCAACTTCGGTGAAAGTAAGAACAACCGCAACTCGCGCCTGAATATCCGCGGTAATGTGGATTTGCGTATGAACGACTGGATCAGCGGTTGGGTAAATGCAAATGCTATCTTCTACGATTCCCGTCACGATAAGGCAGACTACTGGGCTAACTCGGCTACGTTACGTCCGACTGCTCCCGGTTCGGCGCCTCTTGTACCTTTCATTCCCATTGAGTTTGTCGATAAAAACGATGCTGCTTCGTGGACGTTGATCAATAATAGCAATTACCTTATTGACGGCAAATATCTATTGGGAGGTACGCAGTTGAACATGACTAATCCTTTTGCTGCCATGTATGCGTCCGGTTATCAGAAAGCTACTTCACGTCGTTTCCAGTTTGATGCGGGAATCAACCTCGATTTGTATAAAGTACTGAAAGGATTGTCATTCCGTACACAGTTCTCCGTAGACTACGGAACTTCTTACATCACTTCTATCGACGACGACTATGCAGTGTATGAAGCCTCTTGGAACAATGCTTTCGGAGGCGACCGTATTACTTCATTGACCAAGTACAATATGGACAAGCATACCGGTACGCAAAACGTATCGGGCAGTACGGCGTATCAGACCATTTATTTCTCTGCACAGTTCGGCTATCAGAACACTTTTGCCGACAATCATCATGTGAATGCATTGTTGTTGGCTCAAGGCAGCCAGCAGACCTATTCGGGTACCTACCATCGCACTAGCAATTCCAACTTGGGTTTGCAACTCGATTATAACTATGCCGGTAAGTATTACGCCGATTTCAGCATGGCAGCGGTTCATTCCGCTAAATTGCCCGAAGGCAACCGGATAGGGCTTTCGCCTTCGTTTACGTTGGGATGGCGTCTTTCCGAAGAGGGTTTCCTCAAAGATGCCGATTGGCTCGATAACCTGAAACTGATGGCAGGCTATAGTGTGCTCAATCAGGATTTGGATATCAGTGATTACTACATGTATGCTACCAAGTTTACACAGGCAGGTACGTGGTGGGGATGGAGCGAGGTAAACAACTCGATGCAGACCACCGACTTCCTGCAAGGTGGAAACCCCGACCTCGGCTACATCAAGCGTAAGGAATTTACGGTAGGATTGGACGCTTCTCTTTGGAAGGGATTGGTGAGACTTAATGCCAATTACTTCGTAACCAATACCGAAGGATTGCTGGCGCAGCCCCAAAATTATCCGTCTTATTTCCAGACTTATTATCCGAAGTCCGATATGCGTCCTTATATCAACATGAACAACCAACGTCGTACGGGTGTGGACTTGAGTGTAAACGTGGGCAAAAAGCACGGCGACTTTGAATGGAATGTGGGGCTTGTGGGTATGTACTACACCTCCAAGAACACCAAATGGGACGAGAATGTGAAATATGACTGGCTGAAAGCCGAAGGTGAGGCGATTGATGCTTTGCGCGGATATCAATGCATCGGATTCTTCAAAGACGCTGCCGATGTGGAAAGCTCGGCAAAGGTGAATGCTAATACCAAACCCGGTGATTTGAAGTATGTAGACCAAAACAACGACGGTGTCATCAATGAGCAAGACCAGGTGGTATTGGGCAAGTGGGGTGCTTCCTGGGTGATGGGTCTCAACCTGACTGCCAAGTACAAAGGCTTCACATTGTTTGTGGCAGGCACCGGATCGTTTGGTGGCAAAGGACTGAAGAATAATAGTTATATGCACGTGTATGGCGATCGCAAATATTCTGAAGTGGTTCGCGGACGCTGGACGGAAGAGACGGCAGATATCGCCACATACCCGCGTCTTACCACACAAGGTGGCGACCTGAACTTTGTGGCTTCCGACTTCTGGTTGTACGACACTTCACGTTTCGATTTGAACCGTGTTCAATTGTCTTACGACTTCCCGGCTGCTATGCTGAAAGGCAAACTTGTGAAAGGTTTACAAATCTATGCCAACGGAACAAGTCTGTTGACCTTGGCGAAGGAGCGTAAATATATGGAGATGAATGTAGGGACTTCTCCCCAATGCCGTTCGTACGCACTGGGTGTAAAGGTAGACTTTTGATGGGTCTCTCGTTGTAGAATATAAAAATATAGAATAAATAAGTCATGAAGAAAATTATAACAATATGTGCCTTTGCCGCTTGTCTGACCGGATGCGATGACTTGTTCGAACCGGCTATCGAGAACAACCTCGGACTGGAATATATGTACGAGAATTCGCAATATGCCGAAGGAATACTGGCAAATGCCTATACACGCATACCCTGCGCAGGCTATTCTTTCAACGACGTGGCTACCGATGACGCTGTGAGCAATGATGCGGAAAACAGCTGGCGTAAAATAGCCTCCGGCATGTGGACGGCAAACAACAATCCTGCCGACCGTTGGACTTCCTGCCGTTCCGCCATACAGTACATCAATCTTTTCCTTGCCAATGCCGACAAGGTGAAATGGGCGAAAGACGAAGTGGTGGCGCAGATGTTCTGCGACCGTGAGAAAGCGGAAGCCTATGGCTTGCGTGCCATGTATATGTATTACCTCCTCGAAGCCCATGCGGGCTATACCGAAGACGGTGTGTTGATGGGGGTGCCCATCCTGACCGAACCGGAAGCAGCCGGATCCAATTTCAATGTGCCCCGCAGCACATTTGTAGATTGCATGAAGGCGTTGAAAGAAGACGCCCGGTTGGCACTCGAAGGATTGCCTTGGGAATATGGTGACGCAGCGGAAATGCAACGCTTGTCTGCTAAATATGCAGGAGCAGACCAAGGCAAAGTCACCCGTGTGTTTGGCGCAAACTTTATCGGACGTATGTCCGGAAAGGTGGTGGAAGCGTTTGTGGCAAAAGCGGATTTGCTCGCTGCCAGTCCGGCATATAGTGACCAGTCAGGCGTTGATTGGAAAACGGCTGCTGCTAGTGCTGCAAAGGTGCTGAATCATATCGGAGGGGTAGACGGTATGGATCCTACCGGATGGACATGGTATTGCAATGTAGATGATATTGAAAAACTTAGCCCAACCGAATCACCTGCTGAAATTCTGTGGCGTGGTGAACGTGCCAAATCCCTCTCGCTCGAAGAAGATAACTTCCCGCCCACACTCTACGGTAACGGACGTATCAACCCAACTCAAAATCTGGTGGATGCATTCCCGATGCTGAACGGTTATCCGGTGTCTCATCTGTCCGGCGAATATGATGAAAATCTTCCGTACGCCAACCGTGACCCGCGCTTGGAAGCATACATTCTTTATAATGGTTGTAAGGCAGGCAATACGAATAAGGAAATCTTTACGGCAGCCGACGGAACTACCAATGATGCACTGAACAAGGTGGTAGGACGTTCTACCCGTACCGGATACTATCTGCGCAAACTGTTGCGTCAGGACATCAGCCTCGACCCGAATGCGAAAGCCGACCAGTATCATTACACACCGCGCATCCGCTATACCGAGATATTCTTGGCGTATGCCGAGGCGGCAAATCAGGCGTACGGTCCGCAAGATAAAGGAGGCAACGGCTATTCTGCTTATGATGTGGTGAAAAAGTTGCGCCACCGTGCCGGCATCGGTCGCGACAATGGTGATGCTTACTTGGAATCCATCAAGAACGATCAGGCAAAGATGGCGGAACTCATCCGCAACGAACGTCGCATCGAACTTTGTTTCGAAGGTTTCCGTTTCTGGGATTTGCGCCGCTGGAAGAGCAATCTGACCGAAACCGCTAAAGGGATGAATATCAGTGGAACCCGTTATACTCCAATGGAGGTAGACAAACGCTCGTTCAGTGAGTATATGTATTACGGTCCTATTCCTTATTCGGAAGTTCTTAAGTATGACGAACTGAAACAGAATCAGGGTTGGTAAACCGATAGTGTAAATTTAATAAAATGCTAAAGCATACAATGATTATGAATAAGACAATAATGAAATGCATGGTCCTTGGCTTGTTGTTTGCCGGCTGTGAAAACGGAGACAAAGAATTCGACGATTACGAATATCAGACCATCAGTTTTGCTACTCAGACTCCTATACGCACCATCACATTGGGCGAAGATGTATATCCTACCGAACAAGACAATGAATATCGGATGCAGATCATCGCTACATTGGGCGGTGTGTGGTCAAACCGCAAAGAGCGCACAGCACAGATTGTTATCGATGAAAGTTTGTGTACCAATGCTTATTTCGACAATGGCAAGCCGATACTTCCTATGCCTAAGGAATATTATACTTATTCTTCGGAACAGGTGGTATTTCCCAAAGGAGACATTTATGGACGTATGGACATACAGTTGACCGATGCTTTCTTCAATGATCCTCTCACGCCCGAACTCACCTATGTCATTCCGGTACGGTTAGCACAGGCTTCAGACTCTATCTTGGCGGGCAAACCTAAAGTTGAGTCTCCCAATCGCTTGAATGTGGCAGACTGGGACGTGCTTCCCAAAGACTATGCGCTTTATGGGGTGACCTACAAAAACAAGTATGAGGGCGTTTGGTTGAGTCGTGGCACAGACCAGCTCGACATCAATGGCAACACTTCTACGCTCAACCGTAACCCGCAGAATATAGAGAAAGCAGACCAACGTACATTGGGAACTATTGCCCTCAACAAAGTGCGTTATCCTCTTTCGCTTTCGGTGGATGTGGTGAATGAGAAAGGCGAATCTTCCAAGCAGACGTTGACAATGGACTTGGTGATAACGGTTGACGACAACGGCAATTGCTCCATCACTACCGACACACCGGGGGCTCAGGCAAGCGGTTCGGGCAAGTGGACCTATCATGGTGCCAAGAAAGCGTGGGGCGACAAAGACCGCGACCTGTTCGAACTGACCTATGAAGTGACTTATGCGCCTTATGTGTTGAATGCTGTGACCGGTGAAACGGGCACTGCCAAATGTAGCAGCACGGACGCGCTGGTGTCACGCGACAGACAGAGCAAATTTGAAACTTTTAACGTGAAGTTGAAGTGAACCGCAATCTAAACAATTTAAGAAAACTACATGAAGATGAATAGAAAAAATAATATGGTATGGGGCACGCTGGTAGCAGCTTTGCTGGCTTCTTGCGTGGATACCGAGATTGCCGATGTCACGGTGACAAAACCGGAGTCGATAGCGCAATACGAGTATCTGAATGATTATGCCCCGCTGAAATCGTACATAGACCGTGCAGCTAATCCCGATTTTAAATTGGGATTAGCGTTGGCAGCCAACGAATTTATCGAAGGAGGATTGGTATTTCGTTTAGCGGAAGCCAACTTCGACGAAGTGACCGCAGGCAATGCGATGAAATATGCTTCGTGTGTGAACGATAAAGGGGAGATGAATTTCGAAACTGTGGATAAATTTGTCACTGCCGCCCAAGCTGCCGGAATTACTATATATGGACATACATTGGCTTGGCATGCACAGCAGAATAATAAGTATTTGAATTCTTTGATTAAAGACAAAGAATTGCCGCCCTCTGTAGGAGAAGGAAATTGTTTGCATATCAATACTTCTGAAGCGAAGGCGAATCCATGGGATTGGCAAAATTACTATGATTTGGAATCTCCTCTTTTACAAGGGAAATCTTATGTATTCTCTATGAGAACCAAGGCTTCATCAGCTGTGACATTTCCGCTTTGGATAGAAACACCGAATGCTGGTAATACACATTATGGCATACCACAGATTTCAGCAGGAACTACATGGAGCACAATAAGCATTGAATTTACACCTAATAGTGATTGTTCTCGTTTGTTATTCAATTTCGGACAGTTTGGAGGAGATCTTTGGTTTGATGACATGGTGCTGGTTGAAAAAGGTTCTGAGCAAAATATGATAAAGAACGGAACTTTTGAAGAAGGAAATCTGCCTTCTAATTGGTCTAAACCAAGTTGGCATGCGCATTCTTATTCAATTATACCTACACCGGGAGATGCGGCAGTAGAGATTTTAACTGACATCATTACTAATGGTGATGCGCAAGGCAGTGAAACTACCAATTTTGTTTCTACTCATGTGGGAGGAGCTAATGCTGCTTGCGATATTGTTGATGGAGTAGGTAAAGACGGTAGTCGTGCTTTCGTTGTTACTTCTGCTGGTGGAGGAACAAACAGTTGGGATACTCAATTCTTTTTGTATGCTGACCGTCCGTTGGTGGAAAATGATGTTGTACGTATCTCTTTCGATTATCGTGCAGATACACCCAATAATTCTGAGTCTCAGGCTCATGCTGCCCCTGGAGCTTATATTCATTATGATGGTGGGTGTGCTGTTAGTTTCACTACGGAATGGCAACACTTTGAAAAAACTATTACTATTAACACTACCCTTTCTCCTGAGGGAAACATGCAGACTTTTGCATGGAACTTGGATGTAGGCGCGCCCAATGCACCTGCTAATAAATATTATTTTGATAATATCAAATTGCAAATAGTTACTAAAGGTAACACTATTCCTCTTACTCCCGAAGAGAAAAAAGAAGCGCTTACTCGGGCAATGAACAATTGGATTGAAGGAATGATGAAAGCTACTGGTGGTTACGTGACTACTTGGGATGTAGTGAACGAAGCTATTTCAGGTGGTGGCAACGACGGTGAAGGTTTCTATGTCTTGCAATCTGCATCTAATGCCGGTGCTGACGCTGCCAATAATTTCTACTGGCAAGATTACTTGGGTAGTGAAGATTATGTTCGTATTGTTGTAGCTGCCGCCCGTAAATATTATGCAGAAAACGGTGGTGTTAAACCTCTCAAACTTTTCATCAACGATTACAATCTGGAATCCACTTGGGATAACAATCAGAAAGCCAAGAGCTTGGTACACTGGATAGAGAAGTGGGAATCTGACGGTGTGACAAAGATTGACGGTATCGGTACACAGATGCACGTGGCTTATCGCGCCAATGCTGCTGACCAGCAGAAGCAAGAAGAACATGTAGTGAAAATGTTTGAAATCTTAGCCAAGAGTGGCAAACTCGTGAAAGTATCTGAGCTGGATATGGGATATGTGGATGAAAGCGGCACTACGGTGTTGACAAAGGATATGACAGAAGAACAACATAAAGCGATGGCTGAATATTATAAGTTTATCGTGAAGAAATACTTCGAGATTATTCCTGTGGCACAGCAATACGGCATCACGCAGTGGTGTGCTACCGATGCTCCCGGTGCCCCCGGTGATTCTAACTGGCGTGGCGGTGAACCTGTAGGTTTATGGGATTCCAACTACAACCGTAAGCATACTTATGCCGGTTTTGCTGACGGATTGGCTGGTAAATAATAGAGATTGATAAGAAAAGGCAGCGGGGCATATAACATGAATCCGCTGCCTTTATTGTTTCAATAAAAGTCGGATAATAATGAAAAACATATTATTTATTTTAAGTTTGATTATTTGGTGTAGCTGTAGTAATGAAATTCTGTTTGATATAGATAAAGTAGGAGATATAGTTACAAGGGCTGCAAATTCGGATAGTACATATTGTTTTGGGGCTTCAGATTCGGATGTAGTGGAGGACTTTGTTATTAGTCCGAAGGATGACTCACAACCTCTTAGTAGAACTTTATGTTCCTATGTAGAGGTTAATGGAACAAAAACATTATTGCAACCTGAAATAGTGAGCGATCCTTCATGGTTGGATTATCTTATATGTTTTCAGTATTATGATATATATGTTCTATCGGTAGTAGCCCAGGACAATACTTCCTCTCTCAGAAGTGGAAAAATTGTATTGAAACAGCCGGGATCTAATAAAACATTAACAGTTGGTATTACTCAAAATGGAATTGATAATCGCATAATGATTTCAATGAAAGAACTGTATTCCAATCATCCTATTTTTACTGCCACGACAACTTATCCCGTAAAAAAAGATATAAGTTGCAGAATCCCATACGAAGCATACAATGATGGTGGAAAGTATGAGAGTAGTGCATCAATCACTATTCCTAAAGGGGAAACGAAAGGAACTTACGAAATGGATTATAACGGCTCTCCGTTAGTTTTTTATCATGGTGATATAAAAGGCTATAAATTGTATGAAGGAACTATCAGTGGTGACGGTATTTACAACTATAGTTTTTATCGCTATTGGTAGTATTGTTATTTTTGCAACAACTATTATGTAACATCAACATCATTATGAAAAAGATAATTTATTTGCTGGCATGGATAGGTGTGGCTTTGGCATCTTGTTCGGACGAAAGCTCTCTGCCTATACAACCGGAGATTCCTGCCGAACCGGAAACGCCTAAGGACGAACCTGCTCCGGAGAAAGACTATCATCAGTTGCCAGTGTTGCACGTAGAGGGGCGCTACCTTAAAAACGAAAAGGGCGAGACGGTCAATCTTCATGGATTTACACAGACCTACAGTCCCTTTTTTAACGACAACGCATGGACTAACTACGATGTGCAGTCGTGTCTTAGCTATAACAAACGTATGGTAGACGGGATTGTGGCTGCCGGATGGAAGTTCAACTTCGTGCGGATGCATCTCGACCCTTATTGGAGCGATGATACTTCAAAGCCGTTTGTGCGATACGAAGGACACGAACGCTTTTCCGAGACCCGTTTCCGCAAGTATCTCGACGAACTGTTTGTGCCGATGGCGGAGTATTTTGTATCTAAGGGAATGTATGTGGTGATGCGCCCGCCCGGGGTATGCCCCAACGAAGCTCCTTATCAGGGAATAGAGGTGGGCGATAGCTATCAACAGTTTCTGCTTAACGTGTGGGACATCGTTTCGCAACACCCCAAAGTGAAGAACAATACGGACATCATGTTCGAACTAGCCAATGAGCCGGTCAACATCAAAGGGACCGACGGAGCCTATGGCAGCACCTCCGATGCCTGCTTTGCCAATGCAAAGATTTACTTCCAGTCCATTGTAGACAAGATAAGGAGCCATTGCCGTAATATCATTTGGGTGCCAGGCTTGGCCTACCAGTCGCAGTATGCCGGGTATGCCACCCACCGCATCGAGGGCGATAACATCGGCTTTGCCGTGCACTGCTATCCCGGATGGTATGGCAGCGATGCCGAAAAAGACAGTGGCGAAGGAATCGGCTCTTCTACCGGTGGCGGCTACGAGTCCTTCCAGCGCGGATGGGATAAGCAAGTAGGTCCGGTGGCGGCGATTGCCCCCATCATGGTGACGGAAATAGATTGGGCACCTTTGAAATACGATGCTACTTGGGGAAAAAGCATCACAGGCGAAGCCGGTGGCAAGGGGTTCGGCGCCAACTTCAAGTATATAGCCGACAATGCGGGAAATGTGTCGTGGCTCTTTTTCACTACAAGAAGCCACGAGCTGGCAGCGTTTAAGGACGTGCCGGGTACAGAGGGCAACTATACGTTCCTCAACGATCCCGAAGCCTGTCCGTGGGCAATGTATCATTGGTTCAAGGAGTATGCCGAAGGAGTGACCGTCAATGGCGAGCCCGAGAGACTGGAACTGATGGGCGAGCAGGCGACACGCTCGTTGCAGATGGGAGGAGTGCACTACCTGAAAGTGAAGGCGGTGTATAAAGATGGCACCTCGCGAATGGTGACTGCCGAGGCGACTATCAATAGTTCGGACGAACAAGTGCTGAAGGTGGAGCCGACTGGCAAACTGGTGGCAGTGGCACCAGGCAATGCTACGGTAACGGTGACTTATCGCACAGCAGCGGGAAACAGCATGCAACAGACATTGCAGGTGACGGTGGTTTCGCCTTTTGTGCTGACGGAAGACGTGTTTGACCCTTCGATATGGGAAGAAGGCACCTTTGACGAAACGACCCGCACCTTGGTGACAGGCAAATATGGCTTTGGCGGATGGAAATACCCCGGCGGACTTGACTTGTCGGGCTACCGGAGGCTGACCGTGGAATTGGGCAACGACAACGAGTGCGGTGTCTCTTTCCGCCTTTTTGACAAGAACGACTACTGGACGAAGCCCGCCACCTACGATTTCGGACAGACACGCAGAGTGGTGGTAGATTTGCAGCAGATGAAAGATACTGACGGCAATAGGGTAGACCCGTCGCACCTCTACATTGTCGGGTTCTGGTCGACTGGTGGCAAGCCGATTGTGATAAGCAGCATGAAGTTGGAATAAATATAATATAGAAAGATAGTAAATGAAGAAGGTTTTATTGTTGAGTTGTTTGTTGTGTGCAAGCCTTTGCGCGGTTGCACAGGATGCAAACTTTTACATTTATCTGTGCCTAGGGCAGTCTAACATGGAAGGCAATGCCCGCTATGAAGCACAAGATACGCTGGTGGATGCACGCTTCCAAGTGTTGGCGGCGGTAGACAATAAAGAGTTGGGACGCGTGAAAGGCGAATGGTATCCCGCCCGCGCTCCGCTGTGCCGTCCGAACACCGGGCTGACACCGGCTGATTATTTCGGACGGACCTTGGTAGAAAACTTGCCCCCGCATGTGCGCATCGGAGTGGTGCACGTGGCGATAGGCGGGTGCCGGATCGAGCTTTTCCAGAAAGACAAATGCGAGGAGTATATCAAAACAGCTCCCGACTGGATGGTGAATACGCTGAAAGAGTATGACAACGACCCGTATACCCGTTTGGTGGAGATGGCACGCATTGCACAGAAAAGCGGTGTGATAAAAGGGATACTTCTACATCAGGGCGAGTCGAACACCGGTGACAAGGAGTGGTCCCAAAAGGTGAAGAGCGTATACGACAACCTGCTTGCTGACCTTCATCTGCAGGCTGACGAGGTGCCCCTGATTGCCGGTGAAGTGGTGAATGCCGACCACGGTGGTGTTTGTGCAGGCATGAACGAGGTAATTGCTATGCTGCCGCAGGTGATAAAGAACTGCGCTATTGTCTCCTCCAAGGGGTTGAGCTGTGCTCCCGACCATCTTCACTTCGATGCTGCCGGTTACCGGGTGCTGGGACGCCGCTATGCGGCACAGGCACTCCACCTGATGGGCATTGAACTTCCTTCGCCCGATGATGTGTGTAAGCACACAGTGGCAGCGCCCACCAATATGCACGGCAGCGACTTCCCTCGTATCGACAAGGACAACCGTGCTTATTTCCGTTGCTACGCTCCCGATGTGAAACGCTTGCAGGCAGATGTTTGCGGCAAGAAGTATGAGATGGCCATGGACGAGCACGGCTGGTGGAGCGTGAAGACCGACCCGCTGCCGGTGGGATTCCACTATTATTTCCTGTTGGTAGACGGATTCAGGGTGGTAGATCCCTCTTCGTGCACCTTCTTCGGTTGTTGCCGCATGGCGAGCGGCATCGAGATACCCGAAGGGGCAGAGGGCGATTACTATCGCCCGCAGCAAGTGTCGCATGGGCAAGTGCGCTCCTGCACCTATTATTCGGAAGCGAAGAAAGAGTTTCGTCGTTGCATGGTGTACACACCGGCAGAGTATGAGTCTCACCCCCAAAAACGCTATCCGGTGCTCTACTTGCAGCACGGCATGGGAGAAGATGAAACCGGCTGGAGCACGCAGGGAAAGATGAATCATATTATGGACAACCTGATTGCATCCGGTCAGTGTGTGCCGATGCTCGTGGTGATGGATAGCGGTGATGTGGAAGCTCCGTTCCGGCCGCGTCCGGGAAAAGATGTGAACGAGGAGCGGGCTTTGTATGGCGCCACCTTTTATGACGTTATTCTGAAAGACCTGATTCCTATGATAGACCGGACATTCCGTACGAAAACCGACCGCGAACACCGTGCTATGGCAGGACTCTCGTGGGGAGGACATCAGACTTTCAATACGGTTCTGCCTCATCTCGATAAGTTTTCTTATATCGGAAGTTTCAGCGGGGCGATTTTTGGTCTGGATATGAAGACTTGTTTTAACGGAGTGTTTGCGGATGCGGACAAGTTCAATAAGAAAGTGAATTATTTCTTTCTCGGCTGTGGCACGGAGGAACAAATGGGAACAAAGAAGATGGTGGATTCACTCCGGAAACTGGGTATCGAGGTTGATTATTATGAATCGCAAGGCACCGGCCACGAATGGCTCACATGGAGACGCTGTCTGAAAGAGTTTGTTCCACACTTGTTTAAACATTGAAAATGATATGAATCTGAAAGCAAAACTTGTGGCGGCATTATTGCTGCTTGGAGGTGCTCTACCCCATGAGGCAGGAGCGCAAAATCCGTTTGTGCAAACCTGTTATACGTCAGACCCTGCTCCTATGGTGCATGATGGCACATTGTATGTCTATACGGGACATGATGAAGATAAGGCTGATTTTTTCTGGATGCAGGAATGGCGCGTGTATTCTACCAAAGATATGGTGAACTGGACCGATCACGGCTCTCCTCTTGCCATCGAATCATTCGACTGGGCGGACGACCGTGCCTGGGCAGCACAGTGCATCGAACGTAATGGTAAGTTTTATTGGTATGTCTGCCTGCATTCCAAACTTTCCAATACGATGGCAATCGGTGTGGCGGTAGGCGATTCGCCTGTCGGTCCTTTTAAAGATGCCATCGGCAAACCGCTTCATGACGGAAGCTGGGACTATATTGATCCTACGGTCTTCATTGATGATGACGGTCGTGCTTATCTGTATTGGGGAAATCCGAATATCTATTATGCAGAATTGAATGAAGATATGATTTCTTTGAAAGGTGGAGTGGGCAAACTGGAACAGACTGTTGAGAGTTTTGGTGCACCTAATCCGGAAAAGCGTGTCAAAGGTGTTAAGTATAAAGATACTTATACAGAAGGTCCATGGCTTCATAAACGGGAAGGAAAATACTATCTTCTTTATGCTGCCGGAGGTGTACCCGAACATATTGCCTATTCCATGAGTGACGGACCTCTTGGTCCGTGGAAGTATATGGGAGAAATCATGCCTTTACAAGATACGGGCTCGTTTACTAACCATTGTGGAGTGATAGACTATAAAGGCAATTCTTATTTCTTCTATCATACGGGTAAGCTGCCGGGCGGTGGAGGTTTCGGGCGAAGTGCGGCGGTGGAGCAGTTTAAGTATAACGCTGACGGCACTTTCCCGATTATTAATGCTACCCGGGAAGGGGTGTCACCGGTAGGTACGCTCAATCCTTACGAAAGGGTGGAAGCTGAAACAATCGCTTTTTCTGAAGGTGTGAAGTCCGAACCAAATGTGAAAACCGGTATATATATATCTGAAATTCATAATGGAGATTATATAAAGGTACGTGAAGTGGATTTCGGCAATAAATCTCCCAAACGGTTCACTGCTACCGTTGCCAGTGCCCTTCGTGGCGGGACACTTGAAGTACGTACAGACAGTATAAGCGGACCATTAATTGCGGAACTGACTATTCCTTCAACGGGAGGTTGGGAATGCTGGAAAACATTGCAGACTGATATTGTAAAACCGGTCACAGGAATACAAGATATTTATTTTGTATTCAAAGGACGTAAAGGCTGCAAACTGTTTAACTTTGATTGGTACAAGTTTAACAGATAAACATGCTAGAGAGCAGTTGGGTTACTCTTCTTTTTTACTCAACTGCTCTTTCATATACATTGAAGGCGGCATTCCATACAATTCTTTGAATGTTGTCGAGAAATTATTAGGATCAGTGAATCCTGTTAACATGGCTATCTCGGATATGGTATGCTGTTTTTCGGACAATAAACGAGCGGCTTCTTTTAAACGTATATTACGTATAAAGTCACGGGTTGTCTGGTTGGTGAGCTCTTTGAGTTTCCTGTGAAGATGTACGCGGCTGATACCTACCTCGGTGGTGATTGTCTCTATTGTCAAGTTAGGGTTACCGATGTTTTCATTGATCACTTTCATAATACGTTCCATCAATTTCTCATCGGGTGATTTCACTTCCAGTTTCTGAACCTTGTTTTCCAGATTTTGCTGGCCTGTAAATACTTTGCGTAACTGCTGCCGTGTATTAATCAGATTTTCTACCGTCTTTTGCAGAATTTCGATATTGAATGGCTTCATGATATAGGCGTCGGCTCCTGTATTCAGACCTTCAAGGTTGTCTTCTTCCCTCGTTTTCGCGGTAAGCAAAATGACTGGGATATGGTTGAGGTTTACATTCTGCTTGATCTTCCGGCATAAGGTAAGTCCGTCCATTTCGGGCATCATGATGTCACTAATGACTAAATCCGGAGTCTTTTTAAATATTTGCTCTAATGCTTCTTTACCATTACGGCTTTCCATGATATGAAATTTGTCCCCAAACTCCTTCGCTATATAATTTCGGATTTCTTCATCGTCTTCTACAATTAATACGTGATATTTAGTTTTTACCCTGACTTTCTTTTCTTCCTCATTTTCTATAATGGGAGAGATGACAGGAACAGTTGGTACGGCTACTGTTACCTTTTGCTCATTGTTGTCAACTTCTTCAGGTCGTAGATGCTTGTTACCCAACGGTAATCGGATAATAAAACGGCAACCCGGTTGTTCTTTATTATTTTCTACATAGATAATTCCATGATGTAATTCCACTAATGAACGAGTCAGATGTAATCCTATTCCTGTTCCGCCTTTCGGATTCTGTTGGCTGTTACGGATCTGATAGAAACGTTCGAAGATATGTTCTTTTTCCTGTTCATCGATGCCTGTTCCGGTATCCGCGATAATTATTTCGGCATATTGTTTCAAGGGATCGGGCAGTGTATTATCTTCTCCCGTACGGATGGTAATATCTATGTTTCCTTTTTCAGGAGTAAACTTGAAGGCATTAGACAGAATATTCAGGATAATCTTATCAAAATTACCTGTGTCTATCCATACATTCAGTTCCCGGAGCGTACTGTGAAGTTGTAGCCGGATATTTTTTGTATTTGCCTGTTGACCGAAAGTTGTACATAAATCCTCAATAAAAGGAATAATATTGGTCTCCCGGAACATCAGGAACATTTGTCCTTTATCAATTTTCCGAATATCCATTAGTTGATTGACAAGATTCAGAATACGTTCCGCATTTCTGTAGATAATATGATATATTTTCAGGCGTTCATTGTTCTCCTCATTCTTAATCAGTTTCTGTAGAGGGCTGATGATTAGAGACATCGGAGTGCGTATTTCATGAGAGATGTTGATAAAGAACTGCAATTTTGCTTCATTGATTTGTTCGGCATGGATATGTTGCAGCATTTCCTGATGCATTCTGTACCGATGTCTGATCTGAAGAATAATGATAAATATAATGGTCAGTAATAATAAGGAGTAGATAACTTTGGCCCACCATGAAGCATACCATGCAGGAGATATAAAGATGGTAATTTCTTTTATATTTGAATACACAGTGTTGTCTTTTGCTCTGATTTTAAAGTTATAGGTACCGGGTTTCAGATTGCTGAATGAGATACGGTTTACACCTTTGGGCAAACTAATCCATTTTTCATCGTTGATAGAATAAAGGTAGTTGATGTGTTCGGGGGCATTTAATTCCAGAGTGGCAAACTCGATACTGAACACATTGTCTTTATGGGATAGATAAAACTCTTTTGCGTTGAATACAGGGCAGTTGATAATATTGTGAATACCGGATTTCATTCCTTTTCTAACCGGATTGTTATGCAGGAAAAAGTCGGTAATCCGGATATTCCATGTTTTTGCCGGATTGATAATGTCTTGCGGATTGAAATAGGTGATACCATTCATTCCGCCAAACCAGATGATACCTTGTTTATCTTTGAAGGAGGCATTCTTGTAGAACTCATTTCCCTGTAATCCGTCGCTGACATAATAATTGATAAATTTGTTGTTTTTCTTTTGGAATTGGGAAATTCCGGCATTGGTGCTTATCCAAAGAAAATCTTTTCCGTCTCCTTGTATGGCATATATTGTATTACTGGGCAATCCGTCTGCAGTAGTATAAGTGGTTAGTTCTTTCGTTTTTTTATTCCAACCGGATAATCCTTCGGAACTGCCCAACCAGACAACTCCGTCGGCATCTTCAAAGATTGAATAAATAACATTTTGTGAGGAAAGTTTTTGAGTAAAAGTAGGCATCGAAATAATTTAACTTTTGATCCAAATAAAATTAAATACTATTATGGTATTCCTCATTGCCATTGTAGTTATTCAACTGGAAAAGGAAATCCACTTGAAATATATACTGCAGCTATTAAATGCGGCCTGGATTTTTTATTCTTAACTGACCATAATGACTTTTTAATTACTAAAACAAAATATAAAGATGACCTTATCACCAAATGGGAATTAAGTACCATAATTACTACTAAAGCTTGTAAAAACTCCTCTAACTTTATTCCTATTTTAGGCTTTGAATGTAAAAGTGTTTATGGTGATTTAAATATAATAAATCCAAATTCTTTTTTTACTGGAACTGTATCTGATATCCGTTTACTAACCTTATGGATGCTAAATAATAATAACTCATTTATATCAATAAATCATCCTCATAAAAACATACTTAATCTTCAGTATAATTCTATTTTAAATAAGCTTATAACTTCCATTGAAGTTTGTAACGGAAATCCTGCTTCTAAATACACTAGGCATGATAAATATTACTTTGCTCTACTAGATAAAGGCTGGAAGTTAAGTGCCATAAACGGTCAAGACAATCACCGCATAAACTTCTCTGATTCAGAGTACCTCACAGCCTATATAGGGAATGAATTATCTAAAAACGCATTAATTGATGCATTTAGAAATCATAGAACATATTCTACTGAATCTAGATTTTTGAAATTTTATTTCAATATAGACGAAACCTTTATGGGTGAAATTATTTCTATTTATCTGCTGCCAACGTACACAGGACAGAGATATGGAACAGCGTTGCTTCAGGCGGTTTTAGAACAGTTAACAAAAGCGGGTTATCAAGATATTTTGTTGTGGGTGCTGGAATCAAATGAAGCCGCGCGGCAATTTTACGAAAAATTTGGCTTTCAGGCTAGCAGGGAATATATGCAAGAAGAAATCGGCGGC
>OGRY01001225.1_pt1 | contig 19204 bp, 16 predicted proteins | sample 1553551 | NCBI WGS metagenome assembly OGRY01 (sample SAMEA2580101, study PRJEB22360) | human gut metagenome | biome: human gut; feature: human-associated habitat; material: faeces | place: Denmark | collected 2008/2010
GTATCGACTGCAACCGTTATCTGAAATTTGACAAAATGTTCCACCGTATGCAGGAGATCGGCTACGATTATATTGTAACCGGACATTATGCAAGAGTGGAGTACGATGAGAAACGGGACCGCTACCTTCTGAAAAAAGCAGTGGACGATACAAAGGATCAGTCATACGTTCTCTATATGCTGACCCAGGAACAGCTGGCACATGTAAAGCTTCCGCTTGGAGGTCTCCGGAAGGACCAGGTTCGTGTCATTGCCGAAAAACATGGCTTTATCAATGCCAGAAAACATGACAGCCAGGATATCTGCTTTGTGCCGGATGGCGATTATGCGAAATTTATCGAGAAATATACAGGCAAAAAAACACCGGAAGGTGATTTTGTAGATAAAGAAGGAAACTATATCGGACGCCATAAAGGAATCATCCATTATACCATCGGTCAGCGCCGTGGCCTTGGTATTCCGGCAGCCAGCCGTCTTTATGTCTGCGAGATCTCCCCGAAGACCAATACAGTTGTTCTCGGTGACAACGCAGATCTTTTCAGCAGTGAGCTTGAGGCAGATAGTGTAAACCTGATCTCCGTGGATAATTTAAGTGAGCCGAAGAGAGTGACTGCCAAGATCCGTTACCGTCATAAAGAGCAGCCAGCCACTGCATGGCAGACACCGGACGGCATCCTTCATGTGAAGTTTGATGAACCGCAGAGAGCGATCACAAAAGGCCAGGCTGTGGTAATGTATGACGGAGACGAAGTTGTAGGCGGTGGCGTTATAAATAAAATCTATAGCCAGTCATAAATAAAGGTGAGAACCTAAATAGATAAACCCCATTGACATACTAGGAAAAGGGTGATATGATTGCATCATCAAAAAACGGAGCACACAAAACAAGGTGAGCAACGTGATGATCAGGAGGAAATCATGAAGGTTTTACAGAAGTCAACAAGGGTGTTTATCGAAGAAAAGCGAATGTGTTGTTGTCGCTGATAAGCAGATGATCATAAGATAAGAAATTACTATTTTACCGAATATAAAAATAAAAGAAAAGAGGACAAACACATGAGCAAAATTACAAGAGATCAGAGAAAATTCAAATTTGAGACATTACAGCTTCACGTAGGACAGGAACAGCCGGATCCGGTTACAGATGCAAGAGCAGTACCAATCTACCAGACATCTTCCTATGTATTCCGCAACTGCGATCATGCAGCAGCACGTTTCGGACTTGCAGATGCCGGTAACATTTACGGACGTCTTACAAACCCGACAGAGGACGTATTCGAGAAGAGGATCGCAGCACTTGAGGGTGGTTCGGCAGCACTTGCAGTAGCATCCGGTGCAGCAGCTATCACATACACGATCGAGAACCTTGCACAGCAGGGAGATCACATTGTAGCAGCCAAAAATATTTACGGCGGTACAACAAACCTTCTGGAGCATACGCTTCCGGCATACGGAATCACAACAACATTTGTTGATGTATTTAATCTCGAGGAAGTGGAGAATGCGATCCAGGAGAACACAAAAGCTGTTTATATTGAGACTCTTGGAAACCCAAATTCTGATGTTGTAGATATTGAGGCTCTTGCAAAAATCGCTCACAAACATAAAATTCCGCTTGTTGTAGATAATACATTTGCAACACCATACCTCGTAAGACCGATTGAGTACGGCGCAGATATCGTTGTTCATTCCGCAACAAAATTCATCGGTGGCCACGGAACTACTATTGGTGGTGTGATTGTAGAGAGTGGTAAGTTCGACTGGGAGGCATCCGGTAAATTTGCATCTCTTACAGAGCCAAATCCAAGCTATCATGGCGTAAGCTTCACAAAAGCATGCGGACCGGCTGCATTTGTTACAAAGATCCGTGCAATCCTTCTCCGTGACACAGGAGCAACCATTTCTCCAGTAAGCTCCTTCATCTTCCTTCAGGGACTTGAGACACTGTCTCTCCGTGTAGAGCGTCATGTTGAGAATGCACTGAAAGTTGTACAGTACCTGAACAACCATCCGCAGGTAGAGAAAGTTCATCATCCGTCTGTATCCACAGATCCAAGCCAGCAGGAACTTTACAAGAAATACTTCCCGAACGGCGGTGGTTCCATCTTTACATTCGAGATCAAGGGAGACGCACAGAAGGCAAAAGATTTCATCGACAACCTTGAGCTGTTCTCACTTCTTGCAAACGTTGCAGATGTAAAATCTCTGGTTATCCATCCGGCTACTACAACACACAGCCAGTGCACAGAGGAAGAGCTTCTTGATCAGGGAATCAAACCAAACACAATCCGTCTTTCTATCGGAACTGAGAATATCGATGATATTATCCAGGATCTTGATGAGGCATTCAAAGCAGTTCAGTAAATAAGACAATTAAATAAGAAGAACACCTTCTAAATCAATAGCACAGAAAAATCTGCTCCGGGACGTATGAGAATATAGTTCCGGGGCAGATTTTTTATACGTTTATCTGGAAGATCCAGAAGCTGGAAGATCAGTGCTTGTGGTACTGAGGATGCACAGGGTATGTGCGATTTTTTTCAGGCGGCTTCTACAAGTTCTTCCAACGTTCCGAAAGTGTATCCCATCTCTTCCCATTTCGTCAGCAGTTCATCCAGGATGGAAGCGTTTGTAGAGGAAGTGCTGTGCAGCAGTACAATAGCGCCCGGATGGATCCGCCCCAGAAGTTTTTCAAAGGCTTCTTCTTTTGAGGGCTGTTTATCCTGATACCAGTCCACATAAGCCAGGCTCCAGAAAAACGTGTGATATCCCAGATCTTTTGCCATCTGGAGGTTTTCTGTACTGTAGATCCCCTGTGGCGGACGGTAAAATTTTGTCATTTCTTTTCCAGTTGCTTCTTTATAAAGAGCCTCCACATCTTCCAGCTGTTTCTGAAAAGCCTCTTTTGTGGAGATGCCGGACATATCCGGGTGGGTCATGGTGTGATTGCCAACGGTATGGCCTGCATCCACAATTTCCCGGATCAGTTCCGGTTTTTCCCGGATCAGAGTTCCCACAACAAAAAATGTGGCATGTACGTGATGTTTATGTAAGGCATCCAGAATGGCAGGTGTGTTTCCATTATCATAGCCTGCGTCGAAAGTGAGATATATTTTTTTCTCATCAGTATCATCTGCGTACCAGGCATTGTATTTTTTCAGTTCCTCTATGGAAGCATTTCCTGTAGGCCGTGTGCCCTTCTCCTGAAAACCAAGCCCCCAGTTTTCACTCTGAGAGGACAAAGAGGCAGAAGAGGGCTGGCTTTTTTTCATAAAATTCTGGTCGGATCGTGATCCGGAAGAAAAATGGGAAGAGATCTTTCCCACAAGACTGCCAAAAGCAAAAGCCATGACAAAGCAAAAGATAAGACGGTAGATATGTTTTCGTTTCATGGTAACCTCGGAGAAAATGGAGTTATTAATATGCTTATGAACGTACAGAGGAAGATATGAATATAGATGATAATGAGACTATGTTCAGCAAAATATGATGGATGAGTACATAAATGTACATTTAGCGGAAAAGTTTTGTGATGGAATGATCTTTATAAAAATGGGATGGTCAACCAGAGAAAAATATGTAGTCATGCAGACTGTAAAAAAGTAGGATATTCAGGAGAGACAGGACAAAAATAGGCAAAAAATAAGAGTCATCAGCGATTCATTTCTTCTGCCGATGACTCTTTCAATTTTCATTATCCAATGGAATATACCTCTCATTTCTTAGATTTAAAACTTATACGGAATTAAAATTTACGTTCTCGGTGGTCCGTACCTCCTTGTTTTAATTATGATGGGAAATCTTTAAATCTTCTGGTGGACTGTACCTCTCTTTCTTAGATTATGGGAAGTAAGTTATGTTTTCGGTGGGTTCACGCTCCTTTTTGATTTGTTTTTTTGTTTTCCGTTTGTTTTATTTGATGGTTATACTATAACAGATAAAAACGATATTGTCAACACTAAATTTGAAAAATAATAAAAATAAATTAAAAGAGAAGAATAACTAAAATAAAATATCTAAAATATTCAGATAATATTGACGCCGGAGAATACGTATAGACCAAAACCTTTTCGGACAAGCTACCCTTATGAACATAAGAAGAGAACAAAAAAGCGCAGGAGATCATAAACAGTATTATTATTTTCAAGGAGGGAAAACTTATGCTACGTTATCTGCCTGTTCGAAAAGTTCACGCAAGACAGGTCCTGGATTCCAGGGGAAATCCTACGGTGGAAGCGGAAGTAACAGTAGGAGAAGGAATCATAGGAATCAACGGATTTACGGGAAGAGCCATGGTGCCGTCCGGAGCATCCACGGGGAAATTTGAGGCTGTGGAGCTGCGGGACGGAAACCGTGAGGAATATCTGGGCCAGAGTGTGAAAAAAGCGGTGGAGAACATCAATACCCGTCTGGCGGATGCCATCATCGGAGAAAATGCCCTGAACCAGGCATGGATCGATCATCTTCTGATCGAAACGGACGGAACGGAAAACAAAAGCAGTGCAGGAGCCAATGCCACACTGGCAGTATCCCTGGCAACGGCCCGTGCTGCAGCCGGTGCACTCCGGCTTCCTCTTTATCAGTACCTTGGAGGTTGTCATACCATGCAGCTTCCGGTGCCGATGATGAATATTTTAAATGGGGGAAAGCATGCGGACAACACCGTAGATCTTCAGGAATTTATGATCATGCCAACCGGGGCAGGGTGTCTGGAAAAAGGTATCCGTATGTGTGCGGAAGTTTACCAGCACTTAAAGCTCCTTCTCCGGGAAAAAGGACTTTCCACAGCAGTTGGTGATGAAGGAGGCTTTGCCCCGGATCTTCCGGATTCAGAGGAAGTGCTGACCCTGATCGTCCATGCAGTGGAAAAAGCAGGATACAAACCTGGTGAAGAGATCACCATTGCCATCGATGCAGCCTCCAGTGAACTTTATGATGAGGAAAAAGGCGTGTACTTTTTCCCAGGGGAGAGCCGCATGAAAGGGGAAAAGATCTACCGGGATGCCAGGGAGATGACAGAGTACTACGAGAAACTGGTGGGAAAATTTCCCATTGTTTCCATTGAGGATGGGCTCTGGGAGGATGACTGGGAAGGCTGGAAATACCTGACGGAACATCTGGGAAAAAAGGTCCAGCTTGTGGGAGATGATCTGTTTGTCACCAATATCAAACGTCTGCGCTGCGGTATTCAGCTTGAAGTCGCCAATGCCATCCTCATCAAGGTAAATCAGATCGGAACCCTCACGGAAACCCTGGATGCAGTGGAGATGGCCCAGCATGCGGGATATCGCGCGGTGATCTCCCACAGATCCGGCGAGACCGAGGATTCCTTTATCGCAGATTTGGCGGTAGCTTGCGGAGCCGGACAGATCAAAACAGGTGCGCCCTGCCGTTCGGACCGGAATGCCAAGTATAATCAGCTTCTGCGGATCCATGAACAGCTTGGGACCCTTGGAAGATATGCCGATCCTTTTGCAAAAAGATCTCAGAAAAAGCCCTGCATAAAATAAACGGAAAATGGTTGAAATCCCGGTTTAGCTATGGTAAAATAACCTCTAGTTGATTAGGAGGTGTAACCGCGTGAACATTTTGAAGATTATTCTGACTGTAATTTATGCAATAGATTGTATCGCTCTGACTGTTGTCGTACTGATGCAGGAGGGCAAGCAGCAGGGTCTTGGCTCTATCGCCGGAGTAGCTGATACTTACTGGGGTAAGAATAAGGGCCGTTCCATGGAAGGTGGTCTCGTAAGAGGTACCATTATCATGGGAGTTATTTTCTTTGTACTGTCAATCGTACTGAACATTATCTGATCTGCCAGGAGCAGAACAGAAGTTGGGAACACTCTTGCTGCGTTAGCATGCAGAAGAACCTCGGATGGAGACTTCTTTTGTTAATCAGCAGGAGTGTTTTTGCGTTGATACAGGGTCACGGGTGAGACTTCCTCTGGAATGATAACAGGGTAAAAATGAAATAGAAACAGGAGAAATTGTGAAAAGATCGAAAAATTTTGAAAAAAGAAAAAAGTTTATAATGGAGCTTCTGGGAGATCCGCTGTATAAACCTATGCGACTGCGGGAGATGGCATCTCTCCTCCAGCTGGATAAGAGTGAGAAAAAAGAGCTTTTTGATGTGCTGGACGAGCTTTGTGCCCAGGGAAAGGCGGAAGTGGATAATAAAGGAAGATACAGCAAGGTTTCCGGCAAGCGCAGAGACAGACGGAAGAAAAAAGATGCTCTGAAGGCAGAAAAGCAGGAGCGTGGCCGTAAGGGAAGAGAACGTAAGGAACATGAGAATGAGGAACGTCATTTTTCCGAGAAGGACGGAACTATCATGGAAGGAACGTTCATCGGCCATTACAAGGGTTTTGGATTCGTGGAAGTGGAAGACCAGGAACAGGATATTTTTATTCCGGAAAATGACACGGGAAGTGCCATGCATCAGGATAAGGTACAGATCCTTGTACGGAATGGCCATAAAGAGGGCAAGCGTCCGGAAGGCGTTGTTCTGAAGGTTCTGGAGAGGGGAATGCCTTCGATTGTTGGAACATACCAGAGCAGCCGTGATTACGGCTTTGTGATCAGTGATAACCCCAAATTTTCCAAAGATATCTTTATTACCAGGAAAAATTCCATGGGGGCAAAAGATGGCGATAAGGTAGTTGCGGAAATCGTGGACTATGGTTCCAGAAACCGGAAGCCGGAAGGAAAGATCACAGAAGTGCTGGGAAATTTACGTTCACCGGGAACAGATATCCTTGCTATTGTGAAGAGTTTTAACATTCCAAGTGTATTTCCGGATAAGGTACTCCGTCAGGCAGACCGTGTCCCGGATCATGTGCAGGAAGCAGATATGGACGGAAGGCTGGATCTTCGGGATCTTGTTACGGTTACCATTGACGGCGAGGATGCAAAGGATCTGGACGATGCCATTTCCCTTACAAAAGAAGACGGGATTTATCATCTTGGCGTACACATTGCCGATGTCAGTAATTATGTTCAGGGTGGCAGTGCCCTTGATCGGGAAGCACTGAAACGTGGAACGTCTGTCTACCTTGCAGACCGTGTGATCCCTATGCTGCCAGAGAGACTTTCCAATGGAATCTGTTCTCTGAACCAGGGTCAGGATCGTCTTACCTTAAGCTGCCTGATGGATGTCAATGAAAAAGGTAAGGTAATTTCACATAAGATCGCGGAAACGGTGATCCGCGTAGATGAGCGTATGTGCTACACCGATGTGAAAAATATTCTGGAAGATACTGACGATGTGGCGAAGAAACGTTATGAATCCCTGATTCCCATGTTCTTTCTGATGAAGGAACTTTCCGGGATCTTACGCAGCCGCCGTCATACAAGAGGTTCCATTGATTTTGACTTTCCGGAAAGCAAGATCATTCTCAATGCTGCAGGGAAAGCTATTGACGTACAGCCATATGAAGCCAATGTGGCAACCAGGATCATTGAGGATTTTATGCTTCTTGCCAATGAAACCGTGGCGCAGGAATACTGTACCGGAGATTATCCCTTTGTATACAGAACTCATGAGAACCCGGATCCGGAAAAGATCGAAAGTCTTCTGATGCTTCTTCATAATGAAGGAGTTAATATACAGAAATCCGGGCAGGAGATCACACCAGGTGAGATCCAGGAGATCCTGGAAAGCATCGAGGGAATGCCAAATGAGGCACAGATCAGCCGTCTGACACTGCGTACCATGAAACAGGCGAAATATACCACCGAATGCAGCGGACATTTTGGCCTTGCGGCGAAATATTACTGCCATTTTACTTCTCCGATCCGAAGATATCCGGATCTTCAGATCCACAGGATCATTCATGACCGCCTGAGAGGCAGACTGGTAAGAGAAGGACGTACCGAGCATTACAAGGAGATCCTGGATGAAGTGGCACGCCAGTCCAGTGTGTGTGAACGGCGTGCAGATGAGGCGGAAAGAGAATCTGACAAGCTGAAGAAAGCAGAGTATATGTCCTATCATCTGGGCGAGGAGTATGAGGGAATTATCTCCGGTGTTACAGGATGGGGCCTTTATGTGGAACTTCCAAATACTGTGGAAGGACTGATCCATATCAACACATTACGGGATGATTATTATGTATTTGACCAGGATGCATATGAACTGCGGGGAGACATGACAGGAAAGATTTTCCGCCTTGGGCAGAAAGTCCGTGTCCGTGTGGCAGATGCGGATAAAATGCTGAAAACCGTGGATTTTGTTCTGGCCGAAGAAGACTGAAGGAGCGCGAAATGGCAAAAAAAACAGGAATGAAACTGATCGCAAATAATAAAAAGGCTTTTCATGACTATTTTATCGAGGACACCTATGAGGCCGGGATTGCATTGGCGGGAACCGAGGTAAAATCTTTACGTTCCGGCAAATGCAGCATCAAGGAGGCTTTTGTCCGGGTGGAAAACGGGGAGGTTTATGTATATGGAATGCATATCACTCCTTATGAAAAAGGAAATATTTTTAACAAAGATCCCCTTCGTGTGCGGAAACTGCTTCTGCACCGTTACGAGATCAATAAGATCGAAGCCAAATTAAAGGAAAAAGGACTGACCCTGGTACCTCTGAAGGTTTATTTCAAGGACAGTCTGGTAAAAATAGAGATCGGCATGGCACGTGGTAAAAAGCTTTATGATAAGCGCCAGGATATTGCCAAGAAAGATCAGAGAAGAGAAGCAGAGAGAGACTTTAAAGTGAAAAATCTTTATTAACCGACCGGTTTCTGCTGGAAAAAAGTATGATAAAAAGTGGGGAATGAAAAATGGCAGAGGTACAGGAAAGACGTAAAAAAACGGTGGAAGCGTCCATGACAGAACAGGTTCATCTGATCATGCAGCAGCATCTGAACGGAGGCGGAAGGCTTTTTGGCGGAGCGCTGATGCAGTGGCTGGATGAGGTTGCCGGTGTGGTGGCCATGCGGCATGCGGAAACCTATCGTGTGGTAACTGCCGCGGTGGACAATCTTCAGTTCAAGCATGCGATCTATGAGGGTGAGATCGTAGTACTTAAGGGATATGTGACGGATGTTGGAAGAACCTCCATGGAAGTCGAGATCGATACGTATGTGGAGCAGCCGGATGGTATGCGCCGTACTGTAAACCGGGCATTCTTTGTAATGGTAGCTGTAGATGAAAATCAGAAGCCGATCCAGGTACCTGAACTGATCATTACCACAGAAGCAGAAAAAGCCCGGAATGAAGCTGCAAAAATGCGCCGCGACATGCGGAAAAAAAGAAGAGAAAACGGCTTCTGACCGCAGATGTTTTAATTTTTGACATAGTCTGAAAAATCTAAAGATTCTGTGAAATTCAAACCGGTCAGGTTGACAAGAAAGTGATACTCTGTAATAATAGAAAGAGGTAAGCTGACAGCAAATAGAACCATTTTATATGGAGGAGATATAATGAAAAAACGTTATTTGATTCTTGCAGGAATTCTTGCGGCAAGTATGCTTGCGGCCGGATGTGGTAAGAAGAGTTCTGTGGCACCTGAGCAGAAAGTGGAAGCAACGGTGACACCGACTGTGACAGAAGCAGCGAAGTCTGATGTGGTAGAAATGCAGACATCTACAGACGATACAGCAAATATCAAGAATGTGATGGGAACCAAGAGCGAGACAACCACAAGTATTGTGTTCACAAATAAAATAGATTCTACAATCTCTGCGATTTATGTCCGCCCTACGAGAGATGACGGAGATGACAGTGATGAGACATGGGGCAGTGATCTTGTAAATGGTAAGTTTACACTGGCTTCCAATGACAAGGCTGTTTATTATATGGAAAAGAGCCAGAAAGATGACGATGGTAATGCAGTTACAAGCTTTGATGTGCGTGTGACATTTTCGGACGAAGATCAGAATGATTGCTTTTTCCGTCAGCTGCCGCTTCTGACAATTTCACAGCTGAATCTGTGCATGGATGGTGAAGGCGAAGATGGAATCCCATATGCTACATATCTGACAAGTGGAAGCACCAAGGAGGTTTCTACGTTGAAAGATGTAAAGGCAAGACTTGGTATTGAAGATGACAGTGAAGAGAGCGATTCCAGCGACAGCACGGATTCTACAGACAGTACTGACAGCACGGATAGTACAGATTCCAGCAGTACAGATTCCACATCTTCTTCTACGGATAACAGTGGAGATAATTCAGACAGCAGTGATTCCGGTAACGGCAGTGATTCTTCATCTTCATCGGATTCAGGATCGGATTCATCTTCAGATACTCCGAATCCAACAGAAACTCCATCCAGTGATGATGATCCGGCTTCGGTAGCTGCTGGCTATATCGGTCGGTCCATGTCTGAACTTGAGAATGCATGCGGCAGCCCAAATGGCAGTGATTATGAGGACGAGCCGGAGTCCGGTAAGACAGGTTATTATTATTATGATACGTTTACGGTATCCACAACTTTTGACGATGACGGCAATGAAGTTGTATCCGGCGTATGGTAAAGGAGAATAAACATATGAAAAGAGTGTTACTGAAATTAAGCGGAGAGGCTCTTGCAGGAGAGCAGAAGAGAGGTTTTGATGAAGCAACTGTTACAGAGGTTGCCAAACAGATCAAGACGATCGTGGATGAAGGACTTCAGGTTGGTATCGTGATCGGAGGTGGAAACTTCTGGAGAGGACGTACCAGCGGAGCCATGGACAGAAGCAAGGCGGATCAGATCGGTATGCTTGCTACTATCATGAACTGTATCTATGTGTCTGACATTTGCAGATATGTGGGACTTAAGACAGAGGTGTTTACCCCGTTTGTATGTGGTGCATTTACCACACTTTATTCCAAGGATGCTGTAGAAGAGAGCTTCGCAGAAGGAAAGGTTGTATTCTTTGCAGGTGGTACCGGCCATCCGTATTTCTCTACAGATACAGCTACTGTACTTCGTGCTGTTGAGATCGGCGCAGATGCCATTCTTCTTGCCAAGGCTGTTGACGGAATCTATGACAGTGATCCGAAGGTAAATCCGGATGCCAAGAAGTATGATGAGATTTCCATTGATGAAGTAGTTGCAAAGAAGCTGGCAGCTATGGATCTTACCGCTTCCATCATGTGTATGGAGCAGAAGATGCCGATGCTGGTATTCGGTCTTGATGAAAAGGACAGCATCGTCAACACCGTACACGGTAAGTTCTCCGGAACAAAGGTAACTGTGTAATCGGAAGGGAATAATAAAAAATAACCATACAGGGAGATATGTGAAATGGATGAGAGAATTCAGGTATACGAAACAAAAATGGGAAAAACACTGAATGCTTTGGAGAGTGAGCTGACAACGATCAGAGCCGGTCGTGCAAACCCGCATATTCTTGACAAACTTACCGTAGATTATTATGGAGCACCGACTCCGATCCAGCAGGTTGCAAACATTTCTGTGCCGGAGGCACGTATGATCCAGATCCAGCCATGGGAATCCAGCATGATCAAAGCTATCGAGAAAGCAATTCTCTGCTCTGATCTGGGATTAAATCCGAACAACGATGGAAAAATGATCCGTCTTGTTTTCCCGGAGCTTACCGAGGAGCGTCGTAAAGAGCTGGTAAAAGACGTTAAGAAAAAAGGCGAAGGTGCCAAGGTTGCGGTAAGAAATATCCGTCGTGATGCCAACGATGCATTTAAAAAACTTGCAAAACAGGATGTTTCTGAGGACGAGATCAAAGAGCTTGAGGATCAGATCCAGAAACTTACAGATAAGTACATCAAGGAAGTTGACAAGGCGATTGAGAACAAGTCTAAAGAGATTCTGACTGTATAATTGTAAGAGATACGAGGATAAAGAGGGCTTCTTTGAAGAAGCTCTCTTTCTGTATGGAGGAGATTTATGAACGTACCAAATCATATTGCGATCATTCTGGATGGAAACGGACGGTGGGCAAAAGAACGTGGAATGCCCAGAACTTATGGACATGTAAAGGGATGTGCCAATCTTGAAAATATCTGTTACGATATTAAAGACCTGGGAGTGAAATACCTTACCGTTTACGCTTTTTCCACAGAAAACTGGAAACGTTCCAGGGAGGAAGTGGAGGCACTGATGAAACTGTTCCGCAGTTACCTTAAGAAATGTATCAAGATTTCCAAGAAAAATAATATGAAGATGAAAGTCATCGGAGATGTTACTGCCTTCGCACCGGATATCCAGCAGAGTGTCCGGGAACTGGAGGAATATTCCAAAGATTTTGACGGTATTTATTTTCAGCTGGCATTAAATTACGGAAGCCGTGATGAGATCCGCCGTGGAATGCAGAAGATGGCACAGGATGTAAAAGACGGAAAAGTTGAGCCGGATGGTATTACAGAAGATACGATTGAGAGCTATCTGGATACTGCAGGTGTACCGGATCCGGATCTTTTGATCCGCACAAGCGGTGAGCAGCGGCTTTCCAATTTTCTGCTTTGGCAGCTTGCCTATTCCGAGTTTTATTTTACACCGGTTGCATGGCCGGATTTCAATAAAGAAGAGCTGATCAAGGCCATCGAGAAATATAATCAGAGGGACAGACGCTACGGCGGTGTCAAGGAGGAGTAGATCATGTTTAAGACAAGACTGATAAGCGGTATCATCCTTGTCATCATTGCCCTGGCAACTATTATTTCCGGCAGCTGGATCCTGTTTTTTACACTTCTGGCTGTTTCACTGATCGGAATGAGAGAGCTTTACAAGGTAATGAAGGTAAGTGATGAGCACGTTACCGTGTTGGAACTTGTGGGATATCTTGGAGCAGTGCTTTATTATATTGCCATGAGATTTGATTTTGGAAGTTATGGAACAATGGCGATCATCATCAGTATGATCCTGATCCTGTTTGTTTATGTATTCGGTTATCCGAAATACCGTGCGGAACAGGTGATGGCAGCATTTTTCGGAATGGTGTATGTTGCGGTGATGCTTTCCTTTATCTATCTTACCAGAAACCTTCCGGATGGAAAATTCCTGGTATGGCTGATATTTTTATGCTCCTGGGGTTGTGATACCTGTGCCTACTGTGTGGGAATGCTCATTGGCAAACATAAGATGGCTCCGGTTTTAAGCCCTAAGAAATCTATCGAGGGAGCAGTAGGCGGTGTTGTGGGAGCGGCGCTTCTTGGAGTGATCTATGCAGCGGCCACACAGGGAAAAATGGCAGAGTATGCCCTGATCTGTGCAGTTGGAGCGCTGATCTCCATGGTAGGTGATCTGGCAGCATCTGCCATCAAGAGAAATCAGAACATCAAGGACTATGGTAAGCTGATCCCGGGCCATGGAGGAATCCTGGACCGTTTTGACAGCGTGATCATCACAGCTCCTGTTATTTACTATCTTGCAAAAACCATTCTTGGAATTTAGGAGATATTGAAATGAAAAATATTGCAATCTTAGGTTCTACCGGCTCCATCGGAACCCAGACACTGGATGTGGCAAGAAAAAACGAAGACCTTCGTGTTGTTGCAGTCAGTGCGGGAAAAAGTGTGGAGAAACTGGAAGAGCAGATCCGGGAATTTCACCCGATTTTGGCAGCGGTCTGGGATGAAAAGGCAGCCCGGGACCTGAAAACACGTATTGCGGATACTGACACAAAGGTAGTCAGCGGAATGGAAGGGCTTCTGGAACTTGCGTCCATGCCGGAATCCGATATCCTGGTCACTGCGATCGTGGGAATGATCGGGATCCGTCCTACCATGGAGGGAATCCGTGCCGGAAAGGATATTGCCCTGGCCAATAAAGAGACTCTTGTCACGGCAGGTCATCTGATCATGCCAATGGCAAGAGAATATGGTGTATCCATCCTTCCGGTAGATAGTGAACACAGCGCCATTTTCCAGGCTATCCACGGAGAAGAAAACAAAGAGATCCATAAACTTCTGATCACGGCATCCGGCGGCCCGTTCCGCGGACGTACTACAGAAGAGCTTCGAAATGTCACGGTTGCAGATACTCTGAAACATCCAAACTGGGTAATGGGACGAAAGATCACCGTAGATTCCGCAACCCTGGTAAACAAAGGGCTGGAAGTTATGGAAGCCAAATGGCTGTTTGACATGGATCTGGATCATATCCAGGTGGTGGTGCAGCCGCAGAGTATCATTCATTCCATGGTGGAATTTAAAGACGGTGCGATCATGGCGCAGCTTGGAACTCCGGATATGAGACTTCCGATCCAGTACGCTCTGTACTATCCACACAGACGTTATCTGGATGGAGATCGTCTTGATTTCACGAAACTCCGTGAGATCACATTTGAGGTTCCGGATATGGAGACATTCCGCGGACTTCCTATGGCGATCCAGGCATCCCGGGAAGGCGGAAGCATGCCGACTGTCTTTAATGCGGCCAACGAGCTTGCGGTAAAGAAATTTCTGGAAGAAAAGATTGGCTTTCTGGATATTTATGAGATTATTGCACAGTCTATGGAAAGACATAAAAAAATCGAACATCCGGATCTGGATGAGATCCTTTCTGTAGAGCAGGATACTTACCAGTGGATCGAAAGCAGGTGGTAAATTGAGATTTGTGATTGCTGTGATTATTTTCAGCGTTGTGATACTGATCCATGAGCTGGGACATTTTCTCCTGGCAAAAAAGAACCACATTGAGGTGGTGGAATTTTCTCTTGGCATGGGTCCGAGGATCATAAGTACGGTAAAAGGTGGCACCCGCTATTCTGTGAAACTGCTTCCTCTTGGCGGTTCCTGTGCCATGGCAGGAGAAGATGCGGAAGATGACAGTCCGGGAACCTTTAATTCTGCTCCTGTGTGGGGCAGGATCGCGGTGGTTGCCGCTGGCCCGGTATTTAATTTTCTGCTGGCTTTTGTTCTGTCTGTGATCATTGTGGGCTGTATTGGCTATGATCCTGCAACTGTATTGCAGGTAACAGAAGGTTCCGCAGCAGAAAAGGCAGGCCTGAAAGAAGGCGATGTGATCACAGAGTACCAGGGATATCACATTGACCTGGGAAAAGATCTCTATGTGTATTCGTATCTCAATGAACTGAAAGAGGGAGAGACCATCCATCTGAAGGTAAAACGTGATGGAAAAGAACAGGAGATCTCTTATAAGCCGGATGTGAATGTACGGTATCTCCTTGGTTTCAACCGTTCTGATGTAAATTCCATGACAGTGGAATCTCTGATCAAGGGAATGCCACTGGAAGAAGCAGGTCTGGAAGCGGGCGATGTGATCACGAAGATCAACGGTGTGGAAGTCCCGGATGGAAATGCATATGAAAAATATATCGAGGAGCATCCACTGTCTGATGAACCTGTGACGATCACTTATGAACGAAATGGGCTGGAATATGAGGCGGAGATTACACCAAGAGAATACAGGACACCGGTTTCCGGTTTCGGATATAACACATACAGCGAAAAGACTTCCGGTTTCAATGTTCTGAAATACGGTGCGGTGGAAGTAAAATACATGATCCGCACTACGATCTTAAGTCTGAAAGAGCTTGTGACCGGTCATCTTGGAATGAAAGACTTAAGCGGCCCGGTTGGTGTTGTGGATGCCATCGGTGATACTTACGAACAGTCCAAGAGCGAAGGAACACTGATGATCTGGATGAACATGCTGAATATGGCAGTTCTGCTTTCGGCCAACCTGGGAGTGATGAACCTGCTTCCTCTTCCGGCACTGGATGGGGGAAGGCTGGTATTTCTGGTGGTAGAAGCAGTTCGGAGAAAACCGGTAAACCGCCAGGTAGAAGGCATGATCCATTTTGCGGGACTGATGCTTCTGATGGCGCTGATGGTTGTGGTTATGTATAATGATATTTTGAAGATTTTCTGATATCTGACAAAATAAGGCAAATATTTAGTGCTGTATGATCTATGAGAAGATGATACAGCACTTTTTCTGTGCAGATATTTATTATATAATGAAGATATCAGAGCAAAAGAGAAGGAGATATGGGAATTTGAAAAAGAATATTTTAATACTGGCGGCTTTGATAGCAGTTGTTCTGGCGGTACCTTTTCTGATCATAAAAGCGGATGAGGCAATCCAGATAAAAAATGCAGAATTTAAGGAAAAACAGAATAATGTATGTTATGAAAAAGCGGGAGAATGCATGGATGCAGGTGAATATGATGAAGCGATAGAATTACTTGAAAAACTTCCGGGAAATTATGAGGATGCAGAATATATTATCCGGTATGCAAAGTTTTGCAAAGCTGTTCAGAACGAAGAAGGAATTGAGGAGCTGCATAAACTCATATGGAATTTTCCGAAAGAGGATAAGTACAGTGGTAAATATGCAGAAGAAATGAAAAGGGTTAAAGAAGATACAGAAGTACAGTATGAAAAATATATGGCACAGAAAGAAAAAGAAGAAGAGGAAAAAATGAGGAAGAAAGATGAGCCATATAAAGGAATGAAAGAAAAATATATAAATATTACGCTTCTGGGAAGGGCGAAAGAGAAAAGAACAGAACATTACTGGCGGGATACACCGGGAAAAAGGACACAGGATATTCAGTACAGATATATGTGGTATAACAGCAACGGAACAAAAAAATTCATGGCAGTCTGCAGAAACGGACGGGTCAGCAGTGTAGTTGAGTTTGTTCCGTCCACAGCATCCAGAAAAAATAGTTACAGTGGAAATACCAGCAGGAATAATACCAGAAAAGATATGTATGATGTGCAGGACTACGATGATCCGGAAGATTTTTACTATGATCATGCAGATGAATTTGATGATATTCAGGATGCGGAAGATTACTGGGAGGAAGCACAGTAAGATATATGGCATTTTTTCGATTTTGTGCATATACTGGCAGAGAGTCAGTGTGTTTTCAGGCACAAAAAGGAGTCTCTGTTTATGAAAAATCATTCTTATCTTTCCATGCAGCAGGATACCCCGGATCAGGGACGGCTGCAGGTGACGGTGCAGGACGGAGCTAATAACCGCCCTGTGGAAAATGCCAGAGTGCGGATTTCTTATACGGGAGTACCGGATAATGTGATCGAGGAAGTCCGCACCGATTCTTCCGGAAAAACACCGATGCTGGATCTGGCAGCTCCTCCTCTGGAATACAGCATGAAGCCGGTGGAAGAGCAGCCTTATGCGGAATATACCGTTCAGATCAGTGCAGATGGTTTTGAACCAAAAGAAGTGGCAGGTTCTTCCCCAGGTGATCGCACAGCAGCCGGCATCTCTTATGAGACAGAGAGGCGCAGGAGAGGATTATCAACGCATTGTGATCGGCCCTCACACCTTGTTTGGTGAGTATCCGCCCAAAAATCCTGAGGCTGAGATCAAGCCGGTAAATGAATCTGGAGAGATTGTTTTAAGCCGGGTGGTGATCCCGGAGTATATCGTAGTCCATGATGGACCGGTAGGAGATACTAATGCGCAGAACTATTATGTACGTTACAAAGATTATATCAAAAATGTGGCCAGCAGCGAGATCTACGCTACCTGGCCGGATGATACAATACGCGCAAATGTCCTGGCGATCATGTCGTTTACATTAAACCGGGTGTATACGGAATGGTACCGGAACAAAGGCTATGATTATACCATCACATCCTCTACCGCATACGACCACAAATGGATCAATGGCCGGAATATTTTTGAGAGTATTGACCGGATCGTAGACGAACTTTTTGAAAATTATCTTTCAAGGCCGGATGTGCGTCAGCCAATCCTGACCCAGTACTGTGACGGGCGTCAGGTGCAGTGCAGGGATAGGGGATGGATGACTCAGTGGGGAAGCAAGGCGCTGGGAGACCAGGGATATTCTGCGATTGAGATCCTGCGGAGTTTCTATGGAAACGATATGTATATCAATGTGGCGGAAGCAGTTTCCGGGATTCCCGCATCCTGGCCTGGATATGACCTGACTATTGGAGTCACCGGAGAAAAAGTACAGCAGATCCAGGAACAGCTCAATGCCATAGCAAAGGCCTATCCAGCCATTCCGACAGTAACTGTGGACGGTATTTATGGCCCGGCTACTGCGGCATCTGTGAAAAAATTTCAGAATGTATTTGGACTTCCCACGTCCGGAGTGGTGGATTATCCAACCTGGTATAAGATTCAGGAAATTTATGTGGCAGTGACCAGGATCGCGGAACTGCGTTAATTTGAAAAAAGTGTTTGACGTTTCTGAATAAACCAAGTATAATGGCTGTTTGTATCTTTAAATGCGTTGTAAAACAATTGCGTTTATGAACATATGATAAAGCGGAATGAGAATGTCCGTTTTACAAAAGGAGCGATGAGAATGACATTTTATCAGGAACTACAGTTAAGCTCAACCGGATCAAAACAGCTGATTCGAAATACCACAGACAAAAAAGAAAAACGAAGGCACATTCTGATCTATAATTTTAAAGTATATCTTGTCATGGCATTTTGTGTGGCGGTTGTGACATTGTACAGTAAGATAACCGGCAATGATAACAGTGTTGTAGGAGTAACCGTACTTCTGGCAGTGCTGGTTTTGAGACAGGCGGATTTCGGGATCCGGACCACACATGGCTTGCTGTCCATTGCCGGAATCTTTGGTATTTTGATCATAGGACCGCGACTGTCCAATATGGTTTCACCGGTGCCGGCATTTTTTGTAAACGCTGTAAGTATCCTTTTGCTGATGATCCTGGGATGCCACAATGTAATTATGTATAATCATTCCACATTTGTCCTCGGTTATCTGCTTCTGATGGGATATGACGTAACTGGAAAAGCGTATCTGCTTCGCGTGGAGGGCCTTCTTGTGGGAATGTTCCTTTGCATGGTGATCTTTTATAAGAATCAGAAAAATCGTCCGTATCGCAGAACATTTCTGGATCTGTTCCGGGAATTTGACCTGCATTCCGCAAGAGGCAGATGGTACCTGCGGCTGACACTGATCGTTTCCAGCGCCATGCTGATCATGTCACTTCTTGGACTTCCAAGAGCAATGTGGGCCGGAATTGCCTGCATGTCGGTGTGCCTGCCATTCACTGAGGACTGTAAAGTCAGAGCCGGAAAAAGAGGCATGTTCAACATTGTGGGATGCCTGCTGTTTGTGGTGCTTTATCTGGTGCTTCCAAAGTCCATGTACCCTTACATCGGAATGATCGGAGGAATCGGTGTGGGATATTCCGCAGGTTATGCGTGGCAGACTGCATTTAATACATTTGGAGCGCTGTCTATTGCAGCAGGGATCTTCGGAATGCCGGCAGCAATAGCACTTCGTATAGG
>OGRY01001227.1_pt1 | contig 19165 bp, 14 predicted proteins | sample 1553551 | NCBI WGS metagenome assembly OGRY01 (sample SAMEA2580101, study PRJEB22360) | human gut metagenome | biome: human gut; feature: human-associated habitat; material: faeces | place: Denmark | collected 2008/2010
GGTGATTAAAACGAAACGTAAATATGGCGAAAAAGATGTATACGAGGTGTTACAAGAAAGACTGAATTATCTTTTTACAGAGTTTGACAACATTTATGTTTCGTTTTCTGGTGGAAAAGATAGTGTCACTCTTCTTCATATATTGAAAAACTACCAAAAGTTTTCTCCACAAAAATTTGAGCTAATTGCCATTACTCTAAATCCTGGTGGAGTTGATAATGGTCCACTACATGAACTTTGTAAAAAACTTGATGTTCCTTTTTACGAAATTCAAACTGATATTGCTAAAATTGTTTTTGATATAAGAAAAGAAAAAAATCCATGTTCTCTTTGTGCCAAACTTAGAAGAGGTGCTTTAAATGATGCTGCCATGAAGCTAGGCTGTACTAAGGTTGCACTTGGACATCATAAGGATGATGCTGTAGAAACCTTCGTTATGGCCATGTTTTATGAAGGAAGAGTAAACTGCTTCTCACCTAAGTCATACATGGAAAAATATAATTTATCAATTATAAGACCAATGGTGTACATAGATGAATATATGATTAAAAAAACTGTCAAAGATAACGGATATCCAATTATTAAAAATCCATGTATTGCTGATGGTCATACTAAGAGACAGGAAGTAAAAGAATTAATTAAAAACCTACAAGGTACCTTCCCTAACTTAAAAGAAAAGTTATTTTCTTCATTAAATAACTCTCAGCAATTATTTATTTGGGATAAGCAAGTAATAAGCGACGATAATTTTTAATCTTGTTAAAAACATAAAGAACACAACTCTTTATAAACAGTTGTGTTCTTCTATCATTTCTGTAATAATGTCACCTCGAAAGTTGTCCCTGAATACTTCTTACTTTTACATTCTATAGTTCCATTTAATAATTCAACAATTCTTTTGCTAATAGAAAGACCTAAACCGCTACCACTTTTCTTATGAGACTCTTCACATTGATAAAACTTATCAAAAATTCGATGAAGCTTTTCTTCTTCAATTCCTATTCCATTATCCCTTATACTTACTTTTACACTTTTATCATTTAATCTTTTTACTGATATATCTATTTTGCAGTTTTCACCAGAGTACTTTATGGCATTATCAATTAAATTTACCAGAACCTGTATAATAAGGCGGACATCCATACGTGCAAGAACAAGTTCTTCACAGTCAGTTACGATTTTATAATCGTCATGCTTCCGGCTGATATGCCGCAGAGCCTCTGCGATCACCTCATCAAGCAGCTGATCTGTAAATTTGAATTTCAGTCTTCCATCATTTAGCCTGGTAATGGAAAGCAGATTCTCCACAACTCCGATCAGCCATTCAGAATCATCATAAATGTCCGTATAGATCTGATGCTTTGTAGCTTCATCCAACCGTTCACTGTTGCTAAGAAGCATGTCTGCATTGCCTGAAATGGAGCAAAGGGGAGTTCGAAGATCATGGGAAATTGCCCGAAGAAGATCTGCCCGCAGCTGTTCGTTTTTGGCTATCACTGCATTTTTCTCTTTTTCCATGGCATTTTGTGCGTTTTCCATTGCAAGTGCACATTCATTTATCACGGACAGCAGGATACTGTATTCAAAAGAGTCCAGTGTTTCTTTCTGCAGCGGTATTCCTATTACACCGTAAACATTGTTCCCGCTCCGAATTGCCAGATATAAGCATTTGGCCTGTGGAAAATGATGTGTGGATGCACCGGCACGCTGTCTGTTTTCATAGGCCCATCTAGCTATCTTCTGTTCTTCAGGTGTTAAAAAATCTTCCGCGTCCTCTCTTTCCTCTCCAGAGAAAAGCTTCCCTTCTGATAATGCTCCATTTTCTACTACATATGCTGTGATATTACGGTTTAGCAGGCGAAGGAGCTGTGTACAGGTAACATCAAGAATCTCTATCTCGCCTTTAGCCTTTTGCAGCAAACGGTCTGTATCAAACAAAATCTGTGTACGAAAGGCAAGCTGTGCAGAAAGCTTTGCATGTGTTTTCAGCTTTGCCGCAAGTGCCCCTGTAAGTACGGATGAAATTAGCATTATGAGAAAGGTCACCGGATAACCCACTGCATAGGTCTGAAAAGACATCCTTGGTTCTGTCAGAAAAAAGCAAAATAAAAAGACACTTAAGAAAGACCCAGCCACACTGCATAGATAACCATCTGTCACAATGGAAGTAAGCAAAACCCCCAGAATGTATATGGTTACAATATTCGTGTCCGTGAAATCCAGCTTCTGAAACAGCAGACCAATCAGAGTACATACTGCAAATATAAAAACTGTCAGGAAATAATCCTTTGCAGACGGTTTTTCCATATACCATGTAAATGACCGTTTCTGGTAGTTTCCTGTTTTGACCGTATCCGGAATAATATGGATATCAATATCTGGTACAATTTCAATCAGTTTTTCTGTCAGAGTCACTTTACTGAAAAAATGATTTCGTCGGGCATTACTTTGTCCAATCACAATTTTAGTAACATTTGATAGTCTGGCATACTCTGCGATCTGTACCGGTATGTTTTCCCCGTGAGTCATTACGATTTCTGCACCCAGATTTTCTGCATACCGAATATGTTCTTCCAGTTTTTCTTTATCTAAGTCTTCTGATTTTGTGCCAGTGCGAACGTACAAGGCTGTAAAACGTGCCTGCAACGCATTCGCCATTTTTGCCGCTGTATCTATTATTTTCTTATTGGAGGGTGCTGCTGACAGACAAACAAGGATATGTTCATCTGTTTTTTTATTATCCTCTTCAATTCCCAGACTCATCCTGCCAGTCCCCTTTTCTGCCGTTTTTGCAATTATATCATGCGACTGTATTATGGTCAAAATCCTTTTTTTCATACCCGGACTGTCCATCAAAAATTATAATTTCAGCTTCCTTATATTCAATTTTACACTCATGAATCTCTCTTAACAATTCTTCATCCGAAAGAGTATTCAAAAACAATATCTTCGATGACTGCTGTTTTTCTTCCGTATTTTCCTGAATTTCGCCCCAAAACTGATCTGCTTTATTTGCAATATAAAATCCAAGTCCAAACATACAAAATACAGTAACAGCCAATATTCCTTCTGCCATTGTCTTCACCTCTATAGCAGTCTCTTCATAACAAATGCCTATATTCGGAAACATTTCTGAAGGGCTCTGTATTCCCCTAACACCAGTAATTTGTGATTCTCTTCAAAATACGTATCCGGTGAAATTGCAATACCGAATTCTCCTTCATTTTTTACTGCCAGAATATTAATGTTATAGCGTTTTCTGATATCCAGCTCTCCTACTGTTTTTCCAACCCATTCTTCCGGCACTTCCACTTCAAAAATTGCATGGGATGCATCCACCTCCATATAGTCAAGGATGTGATCATCTGTGTAACGGATCGAGGCCCACTTTGCAACCTGCTTTTCCGGATAAACCACTTTATCCGCACCATTGCGCAAAAGGAATTTTTCTTGAACATCACGCTCAGCCCTGGATATCACCAGTTTCGCTCCCAGTTCTTTCAGAAGAGAAGTTGTTTCAAGAGAATTCTGAAAGCTTCCTCCAATGGTTACAAAACAGATATCGTAATTTCCTATTCCAAGGGAACGCAAAAATTCAGCATTGGTGCTGTCACCAATCTGCGCATTGGTCACAAATGGTAATGCTTTATCTACTCTCTCCTCATTCCAGTCAACTGCCATAATTTCATGTCCCAGCTGATTCAGCTGCATAGCAATATGTCTTCCAAATCTTCCAAGTCCAATAAGCAATACATTTTTCATAATTATATTTTCTCCTTCTTATCCAACTGTTATTTTCTCCAGAGGCAGTTTTGCATTTCCCCTGTTTCTTCTTGAAAGCACCGCATAAATCAGAGTCAGACCACCTACACGCCCCAGATACATCAGTATAATCAGCACAATTTGCGAAAACATATGAAGCTTCGGTGTAATTCCCAGCGTGAGTCCTACTGTTCCCACAGCTGAAGCAGCTTCATACAGGCAGTCTAAAAGAGGAAGCTCTTCATATATACTGATTGCAAGTCCACCGCAAAAAAATAACGTAAAATAAAGCATGGCGATTGTCGCCGCATTTTTTATCACATGATATTCCAGCCTCCTGCCAAAAGCCCCTGCATTTTCCTGGCTTCGGAATGTGGCAATTGCATTTAACAAAAGAACTGTAAACGTTGTGGTTTTCATTCCACCAGCTGTAGAACCAGGTGAACCGCCAATCAGCATTAACAATATCATAACAGCTTTTGAGGCTTCACTCATCTTTGAAATATCAATCGTGTTAAATCCGGCAGTTCTTGTAGTTACCGATTGGAACGCCGCAGCTAATAAGCGATTCCCTGCGGATAGATTTTTCAAATCACAGATGAAGAAAAAAATGATCGGAATTAAAATCAGGCATGCGGTAGTCACAAGGATAATCTTGCTTTGCATGCGATAACGTTTAAACTTCAGTTTGTTGGTATAAATATCGTCCCAGGTGAGAAAACCGATTCCCCCTATGATGATCAGAAGCATAATCACTACATTTACAAGAACATTTGCAGAATACCCGGTCAGAGAGGGAAAAGGATTTGCAGATGTTCCCAGAATATCAAATCCTGCATTACAAAAAGCGGAAATAGAATGAAAGACTGACAGCCAGATTCCCTTTCCCTCGTAATCCCATAAAAAAACCGGCAGCAGTAACAATGCCCCTGCAGCTTCAATCAAAAATGTCCCCTTTAAAATAAATCTTGTCAATCTGACGATTCCGCCAACCTTAGGCGCGGAAATCGCATCCTGCAGGGTACTTCTCTGCATAAGGGATATTTTTTTACCGGAAAGAAGGGAAACAGATGCAGCCACCGTTACCACTCCCAGTCCGCCTATTTGTATAAGTACAAGAATAATTGTCTGTCCTGCCAGAGACCAGTAGCTTCCGGTATCCTTTACCACAAGCCCTGTAACGCATACTGCAGAAGTGGCTGTAAAAAGAGCCTCATGAAACGGAGTTGGTATTCTATCTACAGATGAAAAGGGAAGCATTAAAAGAATGCTTCCCAAAAGGATCACTCCTGCAAATCCCAGAATTATTAGCTGAAAAGATGTCAGATGTTTTTTCTTATATGATTTTTCCGGCATAAATGATCAAAACTCCTTACGAATGATTACTTTTTTGTTGCACCCATTATATATAATTGCCTTTAAAGATGGTATAAGAGTATCTGATTCTGTATTAAGATTGTATAAAGATGTGTTTCCGCCATATTCAGCCTGAATTCGGTTGCCGTAGCAAAAAAATAAGCCATTCAGTCAGAAACATATCCAACCAAATGGCTTTTATTCTTATCTTCTATCCAGGATTTTATCAAATCGTCTGAAGAAAGTTGAAGTTGTAATGATTGCTGCCAGTATATCGCTGATTGGTTCAGCCAGAAAAACGGCAAATACCTTATTCTGAATGAAAAGCGGCAGAATAAAGATCAGCGGAATCAACAGGATCAGTTTTCTTAAGCATGCAAGCAGCAGACTGACTTTCGCCTGTCCCAGTGCCATAAAGCTCTGCTGACAGGAAACCTGAAATCCCAGTGAAAAAATACCTGCCATATAGATTCTCAGTGCCCATGCGGTATACGTGATCAGATCCGTATCATTAGAGAAAATACCTGCAAAGAGCCTGGGAAACAGAAGCATGATCAGCCAGAAGCAGCCGGTAAAAACCGTGCAGACTGTAAACTGCGTAAAAAATGCTTTTTTAACACGCTCTTTATTGCCGGCACCGAAATTATAACTCATGATCGGCTGTCCGCCCTGGCATATTCCCTGCAGCGGTAAGGTTGCAAGCTGGCTGACACTTGTGATAATAGTCATGGCTCCAACCGCAAGATCTCCGCCATATCTTGAAAGGCTGGAGGTGAAACTGATGGACAGAATACTTTCTGTGGACAACATGACAAAAGTGGATATTCCAAGCCCCAGGCATGGTAAAATAATATTTTTTTGTAATTTGAAATTCTCTTTCCTGAGATGGAGAATGGTCTTTTTTCCTGACAGGAAACGAAGAATCCAGATAGCACCAACAGCCTGACTCAAAACAGTAGCAATTGCAGCACCGCTTACGCCCAGGTCAAATACAAAAATAAAAACAGGATCCAGAATAATGTTGATCACCGCACCGATCACAGTAGTCATCATACTGATCTTTGCAAATCCCTGTGTGGTGATAAAAGGATTCATTCCCATTACGATCAGGACAAAAATACTTCCCAGTATATAAATTCTTGCGTATGACACTCCATAAGGAAGGGTCTTATCACTGGCACCAAACATTGTCAGAAGCTGTGGAGCGAAAGCGAAAAAAATCACCGTAAGGGCCACAGCCATAAGAATAAGAAGCGAAAAACAGTTTCCAAGAATCTTTTCCGCTGTCGCATTATCCTTTTTTCCCATGGAAATTGCAGCTCTGGGAGCACCTCCTGAACCTGCGAGCATGGCAAAGGCATTAATCAGCATAAGAATTGGCGTAAATAACCCCACACCGGTTAATGCTGCCGCGCCAACACCGGGAATGTGTCCAATATAAATACGGTCTACAATGTTGTACAAAAGATTAATGATCTGTGCCACAACAGCAGGAATTGCAAGCTGCGCCAAAAGACGTGGGATTTTTTCCGTTTCCATTGCCTGTGTATTAGATTTACTACTCATATCTGTTTTCTCCTGACAAATTTTTTGACATAAACCAATAAAATATAAACGAATTATGTCTTCTGATTTTAACTCATATATTTGTCAATATCAAGCTTCTTTTCTGATTTTGCAACGATCAAGGATGCAGCTGTTGCTCATTGCACGCATCCTTCCTCCACTGATCAACAGCCTGTTTACAGCTTATGTTTTCTCCTCCAGATACAATCCTTAAGTACATTTACAAGCCTTGCCGGTTCAAGGGGTTTGGTAAGATGCTCATCCATGCCAGATATCCGGCTGTTTATAATGTCTTCTGCAAATGCATTGGCACTCATGGCAATAACCGGTACGCGCTCTGCATCTGATCTTTTCATGGAACGAATTCTCCGGGCAGTATCCCAGCCGTTTAAGTTTGGCATCATGATATCCATTAAAATCACGTCATAATACCCTGGCTCGGACTTTTCAAATTTCCCAATTGCCTCCAGTCCGTCTTTGGCGCAATCCACAAGAAGCCCGTTATCTTCCAGGATAAAGCTGGCGATTTCCCTGTTCAGCTCATTATCATCAACTACTAATGCCCGGAGACCTTCAAGGGAAATCGTATTCTGGTCCTTTACAAAATCTTCCAGTTTCCGGGCTTTTTCTGCTTCTCCGATTTTGAACGGAATTGTCATGATCACAGTTGTGCCGGTTCCCTCTTTACTTTCGATCCGGATCGTGCCGCCCATTCTGTCTGCCAGCTTCTTTGCAATGGGAAGTCCCAGTCCGGTGCCTTCATATTTCGACCGGCTGGTTTCCTTCTCCTGGGCAAAAAGGTCAAACGCATGTGCCACAAACTCCTGGCTCATACCAGGACCATTATCTGCACAGCCAAATTCATACACTACCCGCTTTTCATCTGCAAACTTCTCTTTACACCATACATGGATTCTTCCGCCTGGTTCTGTAAATTTCACCGCATTATCAGAAATCGCATTCAGAAGCCGTTCCAAATAAACAGGATTTCCGGTTAATAATATATGACTTAGCTCTGATTTTTCCCAATCCACAATGCATTCTATATTTTTCTCAGCTGCCTGAAGCTGCTTTTCTGTGTTGATCCTGCTCAGGATTTCTGTCAGATCAAAAGTAAGCTCCTGATCAACAATATCTCCCGACTCCAGTTTATTCATATCCAGTATATCGTTTACAAGGGAAACCAGATATCTGGAGGAATCCATAATCTTATCCCTGCATTTTTGTTGTATTTCAGGGTCATTGGGATAACGGTTTGCCAGTTCAACCATGCCTATGATCCCATTCATAGGAGTTCGGATATCATGGCTCATATTAGACAGAAACCTGGTTTTAACCGCCGCATCCTTCTTTGCTTCTGCAGCCTGGTATATAAGAGTCTGCTCCCTTCTCTTCGCATCACTGATACTTCGAATCGCACAAAGAACATGGGTCAGGCGGCCAGTCTCATCCCTTTTCTTCTCAATAAAGCGCAGACTATGCCAGCTTCCATCCTTCATCCGGTATTCCATAACGACGGATTCTTCGTCTTTCATTCGTTCCGGCAGTGTAGAGATATCTGTAAATTTTTCAAAAGCATCCTGATACTCTTCTGCCACCAGTCCACGGCAAACTCTTTTGTTGTTTTCAGACAGAGTACCTGAATGAATATATTTCAGATGCTCCACATCCCTGTTGGAAATTTCCTCAAAATAATCCGCCTGGATATCAATTCTGGAAATATATTGGTACGTTCTGGCAATGGAGGAAATGATCTCATTTCCTAATCTGGCCTCATTCAATGCTTTTTGCAGTTTCTCCTGGATTTCCTTTTCTTTGTAAAGGATACTGTCTATATTGCGATATCCAAGAAAAGCATCAAAGGTCTCATCATCTGTCTTTCCCTTCACTACATAGGCTTCATAATAGCTATCTTTCCCTTCCTTTGAAACACTGTGGTAATGGTAAGTAAGCTTCTCTTCATGTAAAAGCCTTCTTTTCATATTTGCGCAGAGATGCCAGTCTATAAACTCTTCTTTCTCTTCATCCAGAATAAAATTGTCTGCATATCTTCTCGTATATTCATCAAAAATTTCAGCCGGATGGGGATCTGTCTCCGCCAGCTTCCTGGCATTGGTATTCTCATCCAGCCTCAGTATCTCATATTTACCGGAATTAAGATCTATCCGGTATAAAGATACATACTCTGGCAATAATCTGCTTAAGACATATTTTTCTTTCACAGGATAATCATTTACCTCCTGCCTCGGATCGTCTGTCTTTGTTTTTTCTCGTGAAAGCATAATACCGTTTTAAATTTATCCTTTCTTTTGCTGTTAACATTTGTTTTTGCATGCCAGGCACAAACCACCACGGACGTTTCTGGTGGAGCCGCATAACTTACAAACCTCTGTTATTTCTGGTTTCCAACTGCTGTCCAGCCTCTTCAGGCCTCCGCTGACCTGATCCAACGCTTCATCATCCAGCTCAACAGCTGCCTGACTCATAGGCTTCATGCTCTCTTTTTTGTCATTCACTTCTTTCATAATAGTTTCCTCCTGTATATGATTTTAATATGATTTCACTTTTTACTATAGTAATTATACAAGTTTTTACTTGTGTCTTCAACTGTTTTTTGGCATTTTAGCCAAAACGTTACTGGTCACTCCGTGACTAGTACATCGAAAATTAAGTATCTGCTATATTGACGCAGGATGATTTCGTGCCGCAATTCTCGGGTTTTCTGTGAACCTTGTTCACAAAAAACGCCTCGCGGAAATAATATCTCTGTTTATTCACGCCTGCTTCGTCTGTACTCCATAGCCGTCATACCGCAAGATTTCCGAAAACTCTGCGCCAGATAGCTCTGGGAAGAAAAGCCTGCAAGATGGGCAATGTCAGAAATATCGTGATCTGTATTTTCCAGAAGATTTTTGCAAACCTCAATCCTGCGCCGGTTCAGATAGTTAATGGGAGAAATCCCATAATATCGGGTAAACTCGTGGCTTAGATAATACTTGTTCAGATGACTTAATGCAGCCAGCTGATCCAGATTGATGTCCTCCCCATAGTTAGAATCCAGATAACGCTTGATCTGTGCACACTCTTTACTTGGATGAAAAGAAGGCACCAGCTGAAAGCCGGAATCTGTAATCCTGCGAAGCTGGGCAATAAGAATGGAAAGCGTGTGTCTGCAAATCTCTTCATAACCCTCTTTTTTTTCATCTAATTCCTGAAAAAGGGAGTGGAAATAAAACAAAAGATCTGTATTAATCTTCCGGCAGTTGAAAATCTGGAATTCCTTCTGATCCCGGAAAGAAAAACTGATTCCATCCACTCCTACAGTATAATAAGAAAGGGGCGCAGCGCTCTGAGAAGTTTCCGTGTGCAGGATATGTGGATTGATAATGACCAGATCATCCCTGGCAATGGAAAAGCGCTGATTTTCTATAAGAAATTCGCCGCTTCCTCTGGAAACATAAAAAAGCTCCGTAAAAGCATGGGTATGAGGAATGCTGGGCCAGTCCTCTTCGTATCTGGAGGATGAGGCATTCACCAGAACTGCTTCTGTAGAAAGTGGATTATCATTGGAAAAAGAAAAGGAACGTGTACTCATAGATTCTCCTTACGTATCATAAACTATAGTTTGTTGTCTGCGCTGTCAGCTCCCGATATTTCGAATACAGTGTCTGCAAGCAGCAATGAAAAAAGCTCGCACACTTAGAGTACCATGAAACGGAAAATACAGCAAGATTTCTAAAAACCATAGCAACAACTCTGTTGAAAAACAGCTGTCAAAAACGTATTCTTATATTACAGAAAAAAACAACTATCAAACAATGTTAACAACCCTTGTAAATAAAAAAAAGAAAAGCGAGGTCGCAAAATGGAACAGAAAAAAGGCAGAGTTACCATTCCTACCAACCTGGATGTGGTAAAGGAAACACTGGATATTATGAATGAGTGGGGCGCAGATGCCATCCGTGACTGTGATGGAACCGAATTCCCACAGGAGCTGAAGGACACCGGTGCGAAAATCTACGCTACCTACTATACCACCCGAAAGGACAATGCCTGGGCAAAGGCTAATCCGGATGAGATCCAGCAAATGTACATTATGAGTTCTTTCCACACTGCAACATCAGACAAACTGGAGATCCACCTTATGGATCACCTGTACCCGGATATGCTGAAGGTGAACACACGCGATGATATCACAAAGTGGTGGGAAGTGATCGACCGCACCACAGGAGAAGTGGTTCCGGCAAGTCAGTGGCATTATGAAGAAGCGAGCGGAAATGTGGTAATTACACCTGTAAAACCGTTCCATGAGTATACCGTCAGCTTCCTGGCTTATATTATGTGGGATCCGGTACATATGTACAATGCAGTGGTAAACGACTGGAAAGATGTAGAGCCGCAGATCACATTTGATGTGCGCCAGCCAAAAACAAGAGCTCATTCCCTGGAGCGCCTCCGCAGATTCCTTGACACCCATCAGTATGTGGATGTGGTACGCTTCACCACCTTTTTCCATCAGTTCACCCTGATCTTTGATGAGCTGGCAAGGGAAAAATATGTGGACTGGTTCGGTTATTCCGCATCTGTCAGTCCATATGTGCTGGAGCAGTTCGAAAAAGAGGTCGGCTATCCATTCCGCCCGGAATACATTATCGACCAGGGCTACATGAACAATACCTATCGCATTCCATCTAAGGAATTCAAGGACTTCCAGGCATTCCAGCGCCGCGAGGTTGCGAAGCTTGCAAAGGAGATGGTAGACATTGTCCATGAATATGGCAAAGAAGCCATGATGTTCATGGGTGACCACTGGATCGGCATGGAGCCATTTATGGATGAGTTTGCTTCCATCGGTCTTGATGCTGTGGTTGGAAGTGTGGGAAATGGTGCAACCCTGCGTCTGTTCAGCGATATTAAAAATGTAAAATACACGGAAGGACGATTTCTTCCATACTTTTTCCCGGACACCTTCCACGAAGGTGGAGACCCGGTGAAAGAGGCGAAGGTAAACTGGGTAACTGCAAGGCGTGCCATTCTCAGAAGCCCCATCCAGAGAATTGGTTATGGCGGATATCTGAAGCTGGCTCTTCAGTTCCCAGATTTTGTCCAGTATATTAAAGAGGTCTGCCAGGAATTCCGTACCCTTTATGATAATATCCAGGGTGTGACTCCTTACTGCGTGAAACGTGTTGCTGTGTTAAACTGCTGGGGCCGCATGCGTTCCTGGGGCAATCATATGGTACATCACGCAATCTATTACAAACAGAATTACTCTTATTTTGGCATTATTGAGGCATTAAGCGGTGCACCCTTTGATGTATCCTTTATCAGTTTTGATGATATTCTGGCAGATAAGGATCTGCTGAAAAAATTTGATGTTGTGATCAATGTAGGGGATGCGGATACTGCGCAAAGCGGCGGCGAGTACTGGGTAAATGAAACCATTATTACTGCTGTAAAGGAGTTCGTTTACAATGGCGGTGGTTTCATCGGAGTTGGCGAGCCTGCAGCCCATCAGTGGCAGGGAAAATTCTTCCAGCTGGATGATGTACTGGGTGTGGAAGAAGAAAGAGGCTTCAATTTAAATACCGATAAATACAACTGGGAGGAACACAGAGACCACTTTATTCTGGCTGATGTAGAAGGTGATGTGGACTTCGGTGAGGGCAAAAAGAATATTTTTGCGCTTCCGGAAACCCAGATCCTGATCCAGAATGACCATGAGGTTCAGATGGCAGTAAAAACCTTTGGAAAAGGCCGCGGTGTTTACATCAGCGGACTTCCATACAGCTTCAGAAACAGCCGTGTGCTCTACCGTGCGGTCCTCTGGTCTGCATCTGCTGAGAACGAACTGAACCGATGGTATTCCACCAATTATAACGTAGAGGTCCACGCTTATGTAAAGAATGGCAAGTACTGTGTCGTAAACAATACTTACGAGCCACAGGATACAGTCGTCTATAAAGGAGATGGCAGCAGCTTCCCGCTTCATATGGATGCAAACGAAATTAAATGGTACCAGATTTAATAGTCATAGGTTTATTATAATTAAACCACATCATATTTCAATAATTCTGTCACGAAGTGTTGGAAAATGGCGCGAATGGTATTATAATAAACCTATCACAAAACAAAGGAAACCATTATGAGAATTGCAATTGTTGATGACATTAAAGAAGAGCGTGACAAGCTCGCAGACGTACTGACGAAACAGCTTTCCAGACGTGGGATTCACGTAAATTTATTTGAATTTGAAAATGGAGAAGATTTTCTCATTGCGGCAAAGGAACGTCCTTTCACCGTCGTTTTTCTGGACATCTACATGAATGGGGCAAATGGGATCGAGACTGCCAGAGAGCTTCGGATATTTGACTCGGATGCACTTTTAATTTTTACTACCACTTCTACGGATCATGCTCTGGATGGATTCAAGGTTCGTGCCATGCACTACCTTGTGAAGCCATATCCCGAAAATGAGATTTCAGACCTGATCGATGAGGTTCTTTCCCGGATCCCGGATTCTGGAAAATACATAGATATAAAAGTAAATGGAAGCAATGTGCAGGTTCCGTTTCGACATATTATATACGCAGAACATTTTTCCCATATGATCCATATTCACACCACTGGCGGCAAAGAACTGATCACCCGCCAGTCCTTCGAAGCCTTTACTGCATCCCTGAAAATGGATCCAAGATTTTATCTTTGCAGCAGAGGCGTTGTGATCAATCTGGATCATGCTGTTGATTTTGATGGAGCCCTGTTTATCCTGGACGATGAATCCCGGATTTCCGTCAGCCGGAAGCTGGTCAAAAATGCACGACAGACTTTTATGGATTTTCTGTTTCAAAGGGGACATTGAATATGAATACTATATTAAGACCTGTTCTGGAGCTTACGGTAATGATTCCCGGTCTGCTCCTGGCTTATCTGCCGGTGCAGACCTATCTGAAACAACCGCCTGGCAGGCTGGCTGCATGGCTTGCACCTCTTCTGGCAGGGATCTGTCTCCTGGAAGGAGGATTTTGTTACTTTCTTAACGTTCCTACCAGCTCAGTGCTTTTTCCCACTTTGCTGGTACTGATGCTGATCTATCACAAAAGCCTGAATATCTCTATCTGGAAATCCGGCAGCATTTTTCTGGCAATATGTGCGGTCTTTGCCTGCGTAAACAGCCTTTCCAGAGCAGTGAATGCCATTGTGGCAGAAAGACTTGGACTTCCGGAAACAGAACTCTGGTTTCACACCAATGCCGGAATTTTTTACAATGTAATATGTCTGCTGTTCGTTGCTGCCGCCTGGTACCCGGCCTCCCATGCAGCCCGCACTATGATCGATGACGAAAATTTAGCCCAGACCTGGTATGTTTTCTGGATACTGCCACTGATTTTTATAGGTCTGAACCTGTTTATGATTCCCAAATATGAGGGAACTCTGTATACCGGACGTATTTTGCAGGGCTACATTGTGATCAGCCTGGTGCTTCTTGTGATTCTCATGCTGTTTTACACAATGTTTCTTATGATGGCCAACAGCCTGAATAAAAATGCAAGGCTTCAGCAGGAAAATCATTTTCTCTCCCTTCAGCAGGCACGATATGAGAACCTTTGCTCTGCCATAGAGGAGGCAAGGCAGGCACGACACGATATCCGCCATCACTTTTTGCAGCTTTCTTCCCTTGCGGAAAAGGGAGATCTGGAAAAAATAAAAGAATATCTTTCCAATGCAAACAGTAAAATCCCAGACTACAACCTGCATTTTTGTGAAAACCAGGCGGCTGACAGCGTGATCAGCCATTATGCCGCTCTGGCAAAACGGGAGAACATTCCTTTCCAGGCAAATGCAGCTCTGCCAGCCCACATTTCCATAGACCAGATCGATATGTGCCTGGTTCTCTCCAACCTTCTGGAAAATGCTCTGGAAGCCAGCCTGAAAGCAAAGCCTTTCAACAGGAGCATCCATGCAGAGGTTTACCTTCATCATAAGCACCTTCTCCTGATCCAGGTGGAAAATACCTTTGAAGGGAAAATACAGGAGAAAAATCATATTTTCCAGTCGTCCAAGCGTCCCGGAAACGGAGTGGGAATCCAGTCTGTCCGCCACATTGCAGAAAAAAACGGAGGAGACAGCAGCTTCACTTATGAAAATGGTGTTTTTACTGCAAAAATTATGTTGCGCATACAGAAAACAGCCGTTTCTCATCCATAAGCAAAGCAGAGAGGTTTCATGCAGACACACTCTGGAGCGTATCTGAAAAATCATTCCCGCAATCTGCACGCCCCACTTTGCAGTATATTTTCCCTGAATCCAACAAAAAAAGAAAGCTGCAGAACAATATCAAAAATGATACTGTCTGAAGCTTTCTTTTTCTGCATCAATAAACTACAAATGCCATGACCACATACACCAGTATGGATACCAGGCAATACAGAGAATTGGTGGTGGAAACATAAGCGCTTCCATCCTCACTCTTCAGGAAGGTCTGCATACTGAATGTGGCTGGAGCGGACATGTAGCTGATCACTGCAAGGTTCAAAAGCAGATGATCTCCCACTATGTAATGTATTGCCAGCAGCACTCCCCCGATCATGACTGCCTGAAGAAGAATACGAAGTACAATGGTCCTGATACATGGGGAAAGAAGTTTCTTATCAAATTCAATGCTGAATCCTACCACCAGCAGAATAACTGAGGTTATGGAAGTGGTGAGAATGTTCTCCACACTTGTATAGGTACCTGCAAACGGTCCGGCAAGAAGCTTCTGCACCACACCGGTAAGTCCGGCAATGATTCCCAGCACACTTGCAATAAACGCCGGTGTACGTATTGCACTGGAAAACAGTTTTCCCGGATCAATCTTTTCCCCGTTTTCCACCTGTCCGAGCATTCCCATATAGACGCTGAAGCCAAACAGAAGACCTGCAATATCCAGCACAGCGATCTGGGAAAGGTTCTCCGCTCCGCAAAGGCTGGTATATAAAGGATAGGCCATGGAACCGCCTTCGTATACACTGACCATAAAGGGCAGATATTTCCGGTAACGCTCTGCCGGCATAAGCGGGCGGAGTAAAAAACCGATGCTAAAGGAAACAACCAGCATTACAAACATGATTCCAACCAGAATTCCGGTTTCTTTATTATATTCTGACGTAGCAAGGGCATGGAAAATTGCTACAGGAAGCATGATCTGGGTCACCAGAAGCTTCATATTGTTAATTCCATTCTGATCCAGCAGTTTCAGCCGCTTGCAGGCCATGCCCAGAAGGATCATCACCAGTACGGGCAAAATAATTTCCAATACTTTCATTTTATGCACGCTTTCTATGTATTTCTTAATATTGTATTTTGGTATTTCTTAATCCAGACTCTTCCTGATTTCTTACCTTACAGGATATTTCGTATGGCAAACTCTTCTGCCAGAGCGTGTCTGAATAGTTCTTTTATTCATCAAAATCGGTCTCAAATACTCCCTCAGGCGTACGCATGGTAAGAACCCCGAGATTAAAATCATCATCCATTACCGTGATATGATACTCAAAGATTACATCATCCTCAAACTTGGACAGAAGAATATAGCTTCCGTTCTCTTTTCCCTCGATCTGGTCGCAGATATCATCATACACATCTGCACCGGAAATCTCACGCGGATAACCGGAAGCTTTGATTTTTTTCTCAATTGCAGCGTATAATTCTTCCATTTTATGTTCTGCAGCAGTGCATGCCATCAGGGCTTACCCTCTCAGTTCTTTTTGACTGCCGCATACTCCTTTCCTGAATTTTTTTCGATTAAATATGATTGTATAATATCCGCCCCTGAAATGTCAAACCACATTTTAACCAAATCCTGGTTATCGTAATTTCTTCGTGAGCAAAGAAATCCTGATTTGTATGATTTCGTACCATACTTCTCGTTTTTTGTATAATTTTTTATAACTCATCTGTTATTTTATTCTACTCTCTACATTTTTTCCATGGCTTTTGTGGTTTTTTGTTTTTTCTTTTGTGTATTTCGTTGTGTTTTTCTTTGTTTTTGATATTTTTCATTGTTTTTTTCACCAATTTCTGTTGACATCTGGCTGTTTTTGTTGTATGCTATTTTCTACAGAGAGGCACTCCATTTGGTACAAGGATGTATCTATGGAATGCCTCAACTCGTATCTAAAGGGAGGTAATACTTATGAAAATGAAACAGGTTTTAGCAACAGGCGCAGCTTTATCAATGGCCCTCTCCATGACTCCGGTCACCGCATCCGCCGCAGACAAAGTGGACATAAACGTCATTGCTGCACAGTATGGCCAGCAGACTGCTGACTGGTGGGCGAACTTCGTGACAGAATTTAATGAGGCAAACCCGGACATTAACCTGAACGTAGAAGTTGTTTCCTGGAACGACATCTACACCGTAGTAAATACTCGTATCGCCAATGGCGAAGCTCCTGATGTCCTGAATATCGACGTATTCGCAGATTATCAGGCAGATGATCTCCTTCTTCCTATCCAGGACGTTGTTTCTGAAGAGACCTACAGCAAGATGTACGATGCATTCCTTGCACAGTCTGAAGTAGACGGAACTGTATGGGCTATCCCTGATCTTGCATCTGCACGTGCTATGTACTATAACAAAGACATCCTTGATGCAGCAGGCGTAGAAGTTCCTACTACATGGGATGAGCTGAAAGCTGCTTGTGAAGCCCTTAAAGCTTATGATGACAGCATTTATCCATGGGGTATCGATATGACTACTGACGAAGGTCAGGCAGCATTCGCATACTACACCTGGAACAACGGCGGCGGATTTGTTGACGATGAAGGTAACTGGACACTGAACAGTGAGCAGAACGTTGAAGCAATCCAGTACGCAATCGATCTTGTAAATTCCGGTTACACAAACACCGATCCTGCTAACGATACCCGTTACGATCTGCAGGATATGTTCGGCGCAGGTAAGGTTGCTATGCTCATCGCACCGAACAGCTTACCTACCTACATTGCTACAGGCGGAAATGAAGTAAACTACGGCGTTGCTTCCATTCCTTCCAATACAGGCGAGTCTGTATCTGCAGGTGTTATGGACCGCTTCATGTGCTTCGATAACGACTACTCAGATGATGAGAAAGCTGCTATCTCCACATTCTTTGATTATTTCTATGATGATGCCCGTTATACAGAGTGGGTTGACATGGAGGGATTCCTTCCGGCAACCAAGTCCGGCGGCGAGGCTCTCGCAGCAGCTAACGAAGATATGGCAAGCTGGATTGATATCTTAGACAGCTGTAAATTCTATCCAACAGCGAAAGCAGAATGGGCAGATGTAAAACAGGGCGTTATCAACGTAGAGCAGAATGCTCTTCTTGGCGGCGACGTTCAGGAATTACTGGATGACCTTCAGGCAGAAATCGCTGGCTGATCTTAATCCACTGTTTTTCCCATTACGAGGAAGATAATGGGCCGGACTTACGGGTCCGGTCCATTTTTAAGTTTGCGAAGCAAACGCTACTTCTTGTGCCAGGCACAAGAAGGTTCCACCTTTTTGCGAAGCAAACGCTGCTTCTTGTATTTGTCACAAGAAGGTTCTGTTTTTCTGCGTAACAAACGCCGTTTTCTGTGCTTGTCTGCGCAGCGTCAACGCTATTTTTATAAAAAGAGAGGTATCCCTGTGAAGAAAAAATTCAAAAAAGTGGAACCATATGTATGGATCCTGCCAAGTGTCCTTCTCATGGCAATTTTCATCCTGGTTCCTATTATCTTTGTATTCCGTATGGCCTTAAGCGACGTCAGCAAAGCTGGTCTGATCAAAGGCTTCGCCGGATTGGAAAATTTCCGCAAGGTAACAAACAGCCCTGTTTTTGCCATGGTGCTGAAAAACACCCTTGTGTGGACCGTTGCCGTAGTCGGCATCTCCACACTCCTTGGATTTATCCTTGCGATTCTCCTCAACAATGAATTTAAAGGCCGTAAGCTTGCACGTGCCGTTGTTGTTTTCCCATGGGCCACAACCCTGATCGTTCAGGCGAGCATTTGGAAATTCATCATCGACACAGATTACGGTACCTTAAATACACTGTTGATGAAGCTTGGTATTATTGACCACGCTGTGAACTGGACTCCTACTGCCGGTGCTTATTTCGCCTGGGAAATTGCCTGCGGTATTTTTGTTACCATTCCATTTGTAACCTTTACCGTACTTTCCGGTCTGCAGAGTATTGATGCCAGCTACTATGAGGCAGCAGTAGACGGAGCCAGTTACTGGCAGAAAATGTTCCAGATCACCATCCCGCTGGTACGTCCGAACCTTACCATCAGTACTATCCTGAATATTATCTACGTATTTAACTCTTTTCCGATCATATGGACCATCACTAAGGGTGACCCTGCCAACCGTACCGACACCCTGGTTACCTATCTGTACAAACTGGCCTTCTACAACGGCAAACAGGGACAGGCAGCAGCCGGATCTGTTATCGGCTTTCCGATGGCCTCA
>OGRY01001228.1_pt1 | contig 19150 bp, 9 predicted proteins | sample 1553551 | NCBI WGS metagenome assembly OGRY01 (sample SAMEA2580101, study PRJEB22360) | human gut metagenome | biome: human gut; feature: human-associated habitat; material: faeces | place: Denmark | collected 2008/2010
TTATTGAAATAAGTGGAGTTTTATGTACTTTTGAGGACTAAACAACGGATGATCGAGACAATGACATTTAAAGAAGTACTTCAAAGATTCCGTACCGAATCTTTTACCGAAAGAGAAAAAGGAGCGAAGTTTGAGAAACTGATAAAGAAATGGTTCCAAACGGACCCCCGCTATGCGGATAAACTACAGGAGGTTTGGCTTTGGGAGGAATTTCCGGGGAAAAAGGATTTCGGAGGGAAAGATCTAGGTATAGACTTGGTGGCGAAAACTGATTTGGGTGATTATTGGGCCATCCAGTGTAAATGCTATGACGAGAGGGCCATCATCAGCAAGGCGGTCGTAGACTCCTTTATATCCACCGCTCATCGTGCGTTTATAGATGATTTAACCTTGAAGACCACGTATTTCAGTAACCTGATCTGGGTTTCTACCACCTTGCGCTGGGGAGCGAATGCGGAAGAGACGTTGAAAGGTCAAGACATTCCGGTGACTCGTATCAATATGCATGAGTTGGAGGCTTCTCCGGTTGATTGGGATAAACTCTTGAAAGGGGATACGGGAAAAGCGGCTTTACGGGAAGGTAAACAGCCTCGCAAGCATCAGTTGGAAGCGATGAAAGCGGCTCATGAATATTTCAGGGTACATGACCGGGGAAAACTAATCATGGCTTGTGGAACGGGAAAAACGTACACCTCCTTGGAGATCATAGAGCAAGAGACCGGGGGCAAGGGATTGATTTTATTCATGGTCCCCAGTATCGCTCTTTTAGGACAATCGCTGAATGCTTGGATGACAGATACGAAGTACAGGATGAAGGCTGTTTGTATTTGCTCGGATTCCAAGGCTTCCAAAAGGAACGATTTCGATAATGACGAGACGAGTATCATCGATAACCCATTGCCCGCCACAACAAATATCAACTCTATAAAACGGCAATTATTAGGCTATAAGGATACGGACGGACTAGTTGTCGTATTCTCCACCTATCAAAGTATAGATGTCTTGGCCGAGGCGCAGCGAGCGCTATTGGAGGCTGATCCGTCTTATGGCATATTCGATTATATCGTTTGCGACGAGGCGCATCGGACAACCGGTTTTAAGCAAAAAGGTCGTGATGAGAGTCATTTTACTAAAATACATAACAATGACTTGATCCGGGGGAAAAAGCGTCTTTACATGACGGCTACTCCACGTTATTATAATGACAATGCCAAGGCGACGGCTAAAGACAAGGATTTAGTGTTGTGGAGCATGAATAACCCGGACTATTATGGCGAGGAGTTTTTCCGGATCGGATTCGGACGTGCCGTGCGTGAGGGACTGCTGACGGACTATAAGGTATTGGTGCTGACGATTAGCGAGGATGATATCCCGGATTCTATCCTAGAGGATGTCAAGGATAAACAACAAAAGGAAATAAAGATGGATGACGCCAGTAAGCTGATCGGTTGCATCAATGGCTTGTCCAAACGCATAAAAGGAGATAAGGGGGTTACGAAGGAGGCGGACCCGGTATTAATGCGGCGGGCCGTGGCGTTTTGCTCGACAATTAATCCGAGTGAGCGGGGGAGTGGTATCTCTTCCAAGGGGTTTGCCGCCGTGATGCCTACGATGGTGAGAAAATATAAGGAATCCTTGTCGGAGGAAGCACGGGAAGAGGTCGTGGATATCGAGGTTCAACATATCGACGGGGGGATGAATGCCGCTACACGGGAGGAGAAGATCGCTTGGCTGAAGGAGGAGACCGGCAATCCGAACGAGTGCCGTATTCTATCGAACGTGCGTTGCTTGTCCGAAGGGGTGGATGTGCCGGCTTTGGACGCTGTTCTTTTTGTAGCCGCCCGTAATAGCGAGGTGGATGTCGTGCAGAGCGTGGGGCGTGTGATGCGTACGTTCCACAAGGGGGCTACGGATGAGAAGAAATATGGTTATATCATTGTCCCGGTAGTCGTTCCGGCGGATGTGGAGCCGGAGAAGGCGATGGAGGATAACGAGCGTTTTTCCGTGGTCTGGAAAATCTTGAATGCCTTGCGTGCCCACGACGATGAGTTTAACGCTACGGTCAATAAGATACATTTGAATAAGGTGAAGCCTCCCAAGGTGGTTGTCGCCGGGATACCGCAAGGCTCGGGCCGGATGCACGGGAAGGATTGGATGCCCGATCCGCAGGATCAACAGACGGGGGCGACCGAGCTAAGTAATGAGGAAATCGCTCGCCAGTTGGAACTTCGTTTCGGTTCTTTGCAAGATGGGATCTACGCGAAGATGGTCGAGAAGGTCGGAGATCGCCTGTATTGGGAGAACTGGGCGAGGGAGATCGGTTTGATCGCCCAGAAATTTATAGAGCGCATCGCCCGTGTCGTGAAAGAGGGATTGCACAAAGAGGCTTTCGTTGAATTCTTGAATGGCTTGCAAAAGAACTTGAACCCTTCCATTGACGAGGGACAAGCGGTGGAGATGCTGGCGCAGCATATGATTACACGTCCGGTGTTCGATGCCTTGTTTAAGGACTATCAGTTTGTCAAGAATAATGCGGTCAGCCGTAGTATGCAACGTATGTTGGAGCTACTGGAGAGCGAGGCCATGGAAAAGGATACGGAGGTATTGAATAAATTCTATGAGAACGTGCGCATGAACGTGGGCGATATTGACAATCTGGAAGGAAAGCAGATGCTTATCAAAAATCTGTATGAGAAGTTCTTCAAGGGTGCTTTCCCGAAGACCGTGGATAAGCTGGGTATCGTTTATACACCCGTGGAATGCGTGGATTTTATTATCCATTCCGTTGACGATATCTTGCGCAAGGAATTTGATTGTAGCCTTTCGGATGAGAATGTGCATATTTTAGATCCTTTCACGGGGACGGGTACTTTCATTACCCGTTTGTTACAAAGCGGTTTGATCCGTCCGGAAGATCTGGAACGTAAATATAAGAATGAGATTCATTGCAATGAGTTGGTCTTGCTCGCTTATTATATCGCTGATGTCAATATCGAGAGCGTCTTTCATAGTCTCGTAAAGCGAGATACTTATTTGCCGTTCGAGGGCATTTGCTTAACGGACACTTTCCAGACAACCGAGAACGAGGAGAATGTCTTGGATCAGACTTGGTTTCCCGAGAATGCGGCGAATGTGGATAAGCAAAAGAAAGCTCCGGTACGGGTTATAATGGGTAATCCTCCGTACTCGGTCGGACAGAAATCGGCGAATGATAATGCGCAGAATTTGAGTTACGCTCATTTGGATAAACGGATTGCCGAGACGTATGCCAAAGCCGCTCAAGCGACTAATAAGAACTCTCTTTATGATAGTTATATTAAGGCGTTTCGTTGGGCGAGTGATCGTATTGCGGATTGCAAGGATGGGGGTGTGGTAGCTTTCATTAGTAATGGGGCTTGGATTGATGGAAATGCTCAAGAAGGATTTAGGAAATGTCTTGAGGATGAATATTCGAGTGTATATGTGTTTAATTTAAGGGGAAACCAACGTACGAGTGGTGAGTTATCTCGTAAAGAAGGCGGTAAAATATTTGGTTCAGGTTCTCGTACGCCTATATCAATTACCTTTTTAATAAAGAACCCGGAAAAGAAAGGAAAAGCGACGATTCTGTATCATGATATTGGTGATTATTTATCTCGTGAGCAGAAGCTTAAAAAGATAAGTGAGTTTGGTTCCGTTGATTCTAGTAAATTACAATGGGAGATTGTTGCTCCGAATGAGAAAGGGGATTGGATTAACCAACGAGGAGGTATATTTGATTCATTGATACTTTTGGGTGATAAGGAAGATAAGAAGAATAAGCAGACGGTGTTTGTTCCATATTATTCTTGTGGCTTAAAAACTCAAAGAGATAGTTGGTGCTATAATTCATCTCTTGACAGCTTGAACTTCAATATGGAACAAGCAACGGCTTTTTATAATAAACAACGTGAGTTGTTAGCTTTAGGAAAAATACAAGATGTAATTTACGATTCTACGAGGATTAGTTGGACTACAAATGTATTGAATGCTGCAAAAAAGAATGAAATTATTCCATTGGATAAAATAGGAGAAAATAGCAATTGTTTATATAGACCATATTTCAAGCAATATGGGTGCTATTCTCGTTTTTGGAACGAGCGTGTTTATCAATTGCCTAAACTTTTCCCAACATCTAAATATAAGAATTTAGTGATTTGCGTTAGCGGTGTCGGCGTAACAAAAGACTTTAGCTGTATCATAACAGATATGCTTCCAGATTTAGAACTTATAGGAAAGAGTCAATGCTTCCCTCTCTACTGGTACGAAGAAAACAAGAACAAGCAACAAACCTTGTCCTTATTCGATACCGAATCAAGCGATGATTACATCCGTCGAGACGGAATCACCGACTGGATACTGAAAGAAGTCCGTACCCGTTTCGGTAATGCCCGGAAGATCACGAAAGAAACCATCTTCTACTATGTGTATGGCTTGCTTCATTCCCCGAAATACCGGGAAGCCTTTGCGGCCGATTTGAAGAAATCCTTACCACGTATCCCGATCGTGGAAGATATAGACGCTTTCCTCGATTTCTCCTATGCGGGTAAGCAACTGGCTAATCTGCATCTGAATTATGAGGAAATACCTGCGTATGAGGGCGTGACTGTCATTGGCGACAGGCAAAAGGAGGAGGCCCCGGATGGTCGTATGATTGCCGGAACTACGGATCTATATGCGGTCAAGGTGGATTATAAATACTATGAGGTAGAGAAAATGCGATTCCCGAAAAAGGGGCAAAAGGATACGATTATCTACAACAGCTCGATTCGTATAGAGAACATACCCGATGAGGCGTATGAGTACATCGTGAACGGTAAATCCGCTATCGAATGGATCATGGAGCGCTATCAAGTGAAAACCGATCCAAGTAGCTTGATCAAGAACGATCCGAATGACTGGAGCCGTGAGCATGATAACCCCCGTTATATCTTGGACTTGCTACTCTCCGTAATCAACGTGAGCGTACAAACCATGGAGATAGTCAAAAAGTTACCGGATTTAAAGTTGGAATAAGAAAATAGTAAAAGGGGCTTCTTGTGAGGAATTGATATTTATTATTTTATAATCTAGAGATACACCTAGGGATAAAGCTTGCATGCATATAAAGTCTTTATGTAAAGGAGCTAAAAAGGTGTGTTTATACGATAAAGTATTATGTATTTGGGGCGGACGATGAAGGAGTTGATCTATATTGTCAGACCTGTTTTAGGAAATCGGCTTGTAAAGTGTTAATCATTCCTTCGGAACCAATTTTAGGGTGATTTTTCAATTAACATATCCCCCTTCTCTTTTATTAATACGGATTTTTTTCCTTATATTCGCGTCACTTTTGAACACGTATCAAATAATTTCTAAATAAATCAATTAAGAAATGACAAAGAGTGCATTACAAATCGCAAGAGCAGCTTACCAACCGAAGGTACCCGCTGCGTTGAAAGGTGCAGTGAAAGCCGTTGACGGCGAGTATACTCAATCAGTAGCCGATCAGGAAGAAATCAAGAAATTGTTCCCGAACACTTACGGAATGCCGATCGTTACATTCGAGAAGAGTAACGAGGAGAAGGCTATGCCTGTCATGAACGTTGGTGTGATCCTTTCCGGTGGTCAAGCTCCCGGTGGTCACAACGTGATCGCTGGTTTGTTCGACGGTATCAAGGCTCACAACGCAGATTCTCGTCTGTATGGTTTCATCTTGGGCCCGGGCGGTTTGATCGATCATAAATATATGGAATTGACGGCTGATATTATCGACGAGTACCGTAACACGGGTGGTTTCGATATGATCGGTTCAGGACGTACGAAATTAGAGACTACGGAACAATTCGATAAAGGTCTTCAGATCTTGAAGGAACTTGATATCAAGGCTTTGGTTATTATCGGTGGTGACGATTCTAACACGAACGCTTGCGTATTGGCCGAGTATTACAAGGCTATCGGCGCCGGCGTACAGGTAATCGGTTGCCCGAAGACGATCGACGGTGACTTGAAGAACGCCCAGATCGAGACCTCTTTCGGTTTCGACACGGCTTGTAAGGTTTACTCCGAGGTAATCGGTAACATCCAACGTGACTGTAACTCCGCCCAGAAATACTGGCACTTCATCAAATTGATGGGTCGCTCCGCTTCTCATATCGCTTTGGAGTGCGCTTTGCAGACTCAACCGAACGTTTGTATCATCTCCGAGGAGGTTGAGGAGAAGAATATGTCTTTGGACGATATCGTTACTTACGTGGCTGGTATCGTGGCTAAGCGTGCCGCCGAGGGTAACAACTTCGGTACGGTATTGATCCCTGAGGGCTTGATCGAGTTCGTTCCGGCTATGAAGCGCTTGATTGCCGAGTTGAACGACTTCTTGGCTAAGCACGACGCTGAGTTCAAGATGATCAAGAAGAGCGAGCAACGTGCTTATATCATCAGCAAGTTGACGAAGGAGAACTCTGATCTGTACGCTTCTCTTCCGGAGGGCGTAGCTCGTCAGTTGTCTTTGGACCGTGACCCGCACGGAAACGTACAGGTTTCTTTGATCGAGACCGAGAAGTTATTGTCCGAGATGGTTGGCAAGAAATTGGCTGAGTGGAAAGCCGAGGGCAAGTACGTAGGCAAGTTCGCCGCACAACACCACTTCTTCGGTTACGAGGGTCGTTGCGCCGCTCCTTCTAATTACGATGCGGACTACTGCTACTCTTTGGGTTACACGGCATCTTGCTTGATCGCCGCCGGTAAGACAGGTTATATGTCTTCCGTACGTAACACGACCGCTCCCGCTGATCAATGGATCGCCGGTGGTATCCCTGTTACTATGATGATGAACATGGAGAAACGTCATGGCGAGATGAAGCCGGTTATCCAGAAGGCTTTGGTTAAGCTTGACGGCGCTCCTTTCAAGGCATTCGCCGCAAACCGTGACGAGTGGGCTTTGACTACTAGCTACGTATACCCGGGTCCGATCCAGTACTTCGGCCCGACGGAGGTTTGCGACCAGCCGACTAAGACTTTGCAGTTGGAGCAAGCTTAATACAGACTTATACATTATATAATATATAAGCTAGGGAGGATGTCATTTATTTGGCATCCTCTTTTTATTTACATACATTTGCCACGAGATCTTAAACCTAAAAATAAATCTTTATAACACATGGATTCCATGAACAAGAAAATCACCTATCTATTGCTCCTTTTGATGCTGATACCTGTCGGCTCGTTCGCCAAGGAGAAACGTACGTTCGAGATCAAGGACGGTCATTTTTATGTAAACGGGAAGGTAACCCCGATCCTCTCGGGTGAGATGCATTACCCTCGTATCCCCCACCAATATTGGCGGCATCGCCTTCGGATGATGCGAGCGATGGGCTTGAATACGGTCGCTACCTATGTCTTCTGGAACCTGCACGAGACGGAGCCGGGTAAATGGGATTTCGAGGGAGACAAGAATCTGGCCGAGTATATCCGGATAGCGGGAGAGGAGGGATTGATGGTGATCCTCCGTCCCGGCCCCTACGTATGCGCCGAGTGGGAGTTCGGCGGTTATCCGTGGTGGTTGCAGAATATACCGGGCATGGAGATCCGCCGGGATAACCCGGAGTTCTTGAAACGCACGAAGCTTTATATCGATAAGCTTTACGAGCAGGTCGGCGACTTGCAGGTATCGAAAGGCGGCCCTATCATCATGGTGCAGGCCGAGAACGAGTTCGGCTCTTACGTGGCGCAACGTAAGGATATCCCCTTGGAGGAGCATCGCCGCTACAACGCCAAGATCAAGCGGCAATTGGCGGACGCCGGTTTCAACGTGCCTCTGTTCACCTCGGACGGAAGCTGGTTGTTCGAGGGCGGTTCCACCCCGGGAGCGTTGCCTACGGCGAACGGGGAGAGTAACGTGGAGAACTTGAAAAAGGTGGTGAACGAGTATCACGGGGGAGTAGGCCCGTATATGGTAGCCGAGTTTTATCCCGGCTGGCTGATGCACTGGGCGGAACCATTCCCCGATATAAGCGATTCCGGCATAGCGAGGCAGACGGAGACGTACCTCCAAAACGATGTCTCTTTCAATTTCTATATGGTTCATGGCGGTACGAATTTCGGCTTCACCAGTGGCGCCAATTACGACAAGAAGCATGATATCCAGCCGGACTTGACCAGCTACGACTACGACGCCCCGATCAGCGAGGCGGGTTGGGTGACCCCGAAGTTCGACTCGATCCGCAACGTGATCCGGAAATACGTCACCTATGACGTCCCCGAGGCTCCGGCCCCTATACCGCTGATCGAGATCCCGTCGATCTCCTTGACGAAGGTAGCCGATGTGTTGGCCTTGGCGAAAGAAGGGGAACCGGTAACGTCTCCGACACCTCTCACGTTCGAGCAATTGAACCAAGGATACGGCTACGTCTTGTACTCAACCCATTTCAACCAACCCCTGAAAGGCCGTCTGGAGATACCGGGCTTGCGTGATTACGCTACGATCTACGTGGATGGCGAGCGTGTCGGCGAGTTAAACCGTTGTTTCAACCAATATGCGATGGAGATCGATATCCCGTTCAACGCTACCTTGGACATCTTGGTGGAGAACATGGGGCGTATCAATTATGGCGAGGAGATCGTCCGCAATACGAAGGGGATCATCAGCCCGGTCAAGATTAACGGCAGCGAGATATCGGACTGGAAGATGTACAAGCTCCCGATGGACCGGATGCCGGCTTTGGCCTCCGGTGAACCTTATGTCTATAAGAATGGCTCGCCCGAGGTAGCGGCGTTGGGGAATAAGCCGGTTCTCTACGAGGGAACCTTCCACCTGTCTGATACCGGCGATACGTTTATCGATATGGAGGATTGGGGAAAGGGCATTATTTTCATCAATGGCATCAATATCGGTCGCTATTGGTACGCCGGCCCTCAGCAAACGCTTTACATACCGGGCGTATGGCTGAACAAAGGAGAGAATAAAATCGTTATTTATGAGCAGCTGAATAATGACCGGAAGTCGAGCGTACGGACGGTCAAGACTCCTGTCTTGACAAAACTAAAGAAAATTACAGCCATGGAGAAAAAGAATCGTTTGATGGATAAAGCGGTAAGCCCGTTTAGCGTGGATGAGACGATGCGGCGGATCGAGGAGATTATCAAGTCTCAAGGAGGTTCCGTGTTCGCCGTGTTCGATCATGGGCGAAACGCTAGCGAGGTAGGGATGAAGCTGCCTCCGAATAAGGTGATCGTCTTCGGCTCGCCGAAAGTCGGGACTTTATTGATGCAGCAAGATCCATCTATCTCTTTGGAGCTGCCGCTACGTATCTCCGTTTGGGAAGATGCGGACGGCAAGGTTTGGATCGGTTCCCCGAATCTGGAGACGATCGCCTCCGAATACGGGATGGAAAACAGCGGCGTCATCGAGAAGATGCAAGAGGCCGTAACGAATATCGTGAGTAAATCGATAGCCGGCAGCCGGTAAGGCTCACGGATCTAATGCGATAAGAGCTTAGGAGGATGTCGGTAAAACGGTGTCCTCTTTTCTTTTATATGGCCCAAGAGACTCATTTACCGTGCTGTAGATTGATAATAAGGTTTAAAAGTCTTCGGAAAAATTAGGAATAGATTGTATTTTTTTCTGCGGTTTTTAACATATTGTTGATTCTTGTGAAGGTGTCTTTTTGTTAACAAGAATAAGCCTTATTGGGTCTATAATAGCTATTTGTACGAACACATATCCGCAAGTTCAAGGGAATGTGAAAAAAATATGCATACTATTGTTGTTTATTAAGAATAATAATTTATATTTGTACCCGTATCCGAAGAGTGGATATAATTATTAATGTTAACCTATTTTTGTGTTATGATGAACAAACAGTTGGCTTTTGTTAAAAGCGGGCTGGGTTTGGCACTTTGTTTCCTTATGGTCGGTGCGGGTGTAACCCCTCCAATCCACGCGTCTAACGCGAATGTGTCCATCTCCCAACAAGCTAAGAAAGTTACCGGTACGGTAACTGACGCAAAGGGTGAACCCCTTTTGGGTGTAAATGTTGTAGTAAAAGGTACTACAAACGGTACGATTACCGACCTTGACGGTAAGTATTCCTTGGAAGTTGAGCCCAACTCCATTTTAGTCGTTTCCTACATTGGTTATGTATCTCAGCAAATTCCTGCTTCGGGAGAAGTGGTAAATGTGACTTTGAAAGAAGATACGCAAAACCTTGATGAGGTAGTAGTAGTAGGTTACGGTACGCAGCAGAAGAAAGATATCACAGGCTCCGTGGCAGTAGTCGATACGAAAGACCTTTTGGCATCTTCCGGATCTTCCGCTACCCAGCAGTTGCAAGGTAAGGCTGCCGGTGTATATATCGGTCAGTCAGGTTCCCCCGGTTCCCAGTCTATGGTTCGTATTCGTGGTATCAATACGGTTAATGATAATGGTCCGTTGTACGTAATTGATGGCGTATCAACACGTAACCAAGATTTAAGCTCCTTGAACCCGAACGATATCGAGAGTATGCAGGTATTGAAGGATGCCTCCTCCGCCGCTATCTATGGTGCGCAGGCGGCCAATGGTGTTATCTTGATTACGACGAAAAAAGGTACCCGATCCGGTCAACCTAAATTGACTTATGATGGATATGTCGGTGTTCAGAAAACAGGCAAGCGCTATGACGTTTTGAATTCTATGGATCGTGTGAACTTGGAATGGGACGCAAAGGCTAGTAACTATGCATTGTTAGGTTCCAATGAACTTCCTTCACACGTGCAATTCGGAACAGGTGAACGTCCTTCTATTCCTAATTATTTGACGCAAGCTGGTGCGGGTGGTCGTACGGATATTAATCCCGGCGATTATAATTACCCGGGTACGACTTATGCGCCGTTCTCTGACACAAATTGGTGGGATGAGGTAGACCGTGCGGCTATGATTCAAAACCATCAAGTTGGCTTATCTGGTGGTACTGAAAAGGGACAATATAATTTAAGTGCGAATTACTTCAAGCAAGATGGTACGGTTATTGATTCTTACTACCAGAGATATCAAGTACGTGCTAACACCTCTTTCAATGTTCGTGATTGGTTACGGGTAGGAGAGAATTTAACTTATGCGTTTACGAAAGATAATGGCTTGAACTCTAGCGGCGCTGAGAGTAATCCATATTCTTGGACTTATCGTGCTTCTCCTTATGTACCGGTATATGATATCGCAGGTAATTTTGCCGGTTCAAAATTCGCTGGAACGGGTAACTTCCAGAACCCGGTTGCCAATCAAAAGAGAAATAAGGATAATTACTATACACATAACCGCGTATTTGGTAACCTATGGGCAGAGGCCGATATTATCAAGGGATTAACTTTTAGAACGAATTTCGGTTTGGACTATACGAATGGTTATTATTATCGTATGGAAAAGAAGAACCCTGAGTTTTCTGAGTCAATGGGCCAAAACAATTTTGAAGAGCAATCTGATTTTAATTATCGTTGGGTTTGGACTAATACTTTGACTTACGACAAGACATTCAATGAGGTTCATAAATTGACTGTCTTGCTTGGTACCGAGGCTATTCGTGATGGTTTGGGACGTACGCTGAAAGGTCGTCGTTACAATTATTTGTACGAGGATAATACGAATACTTGGGAGTTGAATATGGGTGAGAATAACGCACAACGTATCGCAGAATCAAAATATAAAGGTGAATTTGCCTTGTTTGGTCTGTTTGGGCGTGTAGATTACGCTTATAATAATAAGTATCTGTTGACAGGTATTATCCGTCGTGATGGTGTCTCTCGTTTCTCGGAGAATAATCGTTACGGTGTATTCCCTTCTATCTCTGCTGGTTGGCGTATCTCTGAAGAGGCTTTTATGGAGAAAACAAAAGACTGGTTAGATGACTTGAAGCTTCGTTTTGGCTTTGGTGTTACCGGTAACTCAGAAGTGCCTCGTATTACGAACTTCGCCTACGAATATAGAACATTGCCAAAGAAAACAAACTATGACTTTACGGGTTCTAATACCTCTACCTCTTTAGGTTATCGTTTGGATAAATTTGGTAACGAGGATACGAAATGGGAGACCACCCAAATGTTTAATGTCGGTTTGGATGGAACATTCTTGAACGGCAAATTCGGTGCCGGATTGGAGTGGTACTATAAGAAAACGACAGATATGTTGATTGCGGCTCAATATTCCGCTTTGGCTGGTGAATCTTCAAAACCGTACATCAACTTTGGTGATATGAAGAATACGGGTGTTGACTTCAACTTCAACTATCGAGACAGTAAGGGCGATTGGTCATGGGATTTCTCTTTGAACCTATCTCATTATAAGAATGAGGTTGTTAAGATCTCTGAGGCTGATGATGCTTCTATGTGGGGAGGCGGTACACGTATCTCTGGTAATGTAACTCGTACGACAAAGGGACATGCTATCTCTGAGTTCTATGGATATAAGGTGAATGGATTCTATGAGAACGTAGATGAAGTACTTGCGTTACCTCCTCTGGGGCAAGATGTTAAAAATGCGGAGGACGCTAAGGCTTGGGTCGGTAAGTTTAAATTCGCTGATACAGATGGAAATGGTAAGTTGGATGGAAATGACCGCACCTTTATCGGTTCTCCTCATCCTGACTTGATCGCCGGTTTGAACGCTACTGTAACGTGGAAAAACTGGGATTTGACGGCATTTTTCTACTCAACGATCGGAAATGATTTGTTCAACAATACGAAATACTTTACTGATTTCTGGTTATTCGAGGGTAATAAATCTTCTCGCATGAGAGATTTGTCTTGGAAACCGGGTGCTGACAATAGCAAAGCAGTCTTACCTGTTTTGGATTATCTTGATACCTATTCCGGAACGAACTCTAGCTCATACTATGTAGAGAATGCCTCTTTCGTTAGATTGAAGAATTTGGTCCTAGGTTATACATTCCCGAAGGAGTTGATGAAGAAGGCTACTATCTCTAATTTACGTATTTATGTGCAAGCGGAGAACTTATTCACCATTACAGGATATGATGGTTTGGATCCCGAGTATACAAATGCGGAAATGAAAGATGTGGATGACAACGGTGTCGGTGCTGACTTGAAGAGAGGTATTGATATGGGCGGTTGGCCTTCAACAAGACGTTTCTTGTTTGGTGTAAACTTTGCGTTCTAAGGTGTGTATGTTTTAATTTAATTTAAAGAATCGTTATGAAAAGTAAATATATTTTGGCGATAGGCTATCTTGCTGCGCTTTCATTTAGTTCTTGCGGCGATGACTTCTTGGGGAAAGAACCTCAAGGAGCATTGACACCGGACGCTCTAGCCAATCCAACGGGTGTGGAATTGTTAACTGTTAGTGCCTATGCAGGCTTGGCTGTTCCGGTGGATGGTTATGATCCTTATCAAGCATCTCCATTTAACTGGGTATGGGGTGGTATTTATGGTGGTGACGCCAATAAAGGTTCCGACCCGGGTGACCAATCCGTGGTGAATGAGATAGAGATGTATAATACTCTGTCTACTAATGGCTATATAGCGCAGAAGTGGGCGTGGGTTTATGTAATGGCTAAACGAGTGAACTTAGCTCTTCAAGCTTGGCAAGGCGCTGAAGGTATGCCGGGTATGAGCGATACCGATCGTAAAAGCCGCTATGGTGAGTTGAAGTTCTTGCGTGCATTGGCTTATTTTGAGGGAATTCGTGTGTTTGGTCCATTTATTCCTTGGGTTGATGAGACCTATACGGAGAATGATCCTAAAGTACATAATGATATTAATATTTATGATAATGTACTGAAGGATATTGACGATGCGATCGCTAATCTTCCGGAAACTCAGACTGAAGTTGGTCGTGCGAATGTTTGGGCTGCGAAAGCATTAAAAGGTAAAATCTTAATGCATAAAGGAGACATCGCTGCCGCGAAAACTGTTTTAGCTGATGTCGTGAATAATGGTACAACCAGTAGTGGGGCAGCTTATGGATTGGAGGACGATTTGGATAACAACTTCAATGCGCTGACTGAGAATGGTAAAGAGGCTATTTTCTCTGTTCAATATTCTGCTGCTGACGAAAACACTGGTGGTGCTCCTTTCTGTCTGAATTATCCGCATAACTCAGGTCCCGGTGGATGCTGTGGTTTCTATCAACCTTCTTTCGAATTAGTGAACTCTTTCCAAGTGGACGCGCAAGGTTTACCTTATTTGAATGGTGAATATAGAAATAAAGCGACTGTTTCAAGAAAAGGTACGGGAACAAATGAGCCATTTGTCGTAACAGATAATAGTATTGCGGTAGACCCTCGTTTGGATTTTGCTGTAGGTCGTTATGGAATCCCTTACAAAGATTGGGGTATGCCTAAGGATGACTGGGTTCGTAATCCTGTAAATGGTGGTATCTTTATGCCGAAGAAACACGTGTTTAGTAAGGCGGAAGAGGCCGCTGGCATGAAGAACTTATTTAATGGTTGGGCACCGGGGTCTGCTATGAATATGCAATATCTTAGTGTACGTGATATTAAATTGTTGTACGCTGAAGCTTTAGCTGACGCTGGTCAATTGTCTGAGGCGATGGCACAAGTTAATGATGTTCGTAGACGTGCTGCTTTGGATGTGAATATTATTAAGTTAGAAAACGGTCAAGCGGCCGCAAACTATAAGGTCGCTGAATATCCTACGTCGCATGCGGCTTTCACAAGCAAAGATGTTTGTATCAAGGCGATCCGTATGGAGCGTAAGCTTGAGTTGGCGATGGAAGGTGAACGTTGGTTCGACTTGGTTCGTTGGGGTGGTGATGTAATGTCCTCAGAGTTGAGCGCTTATATCAATTACGAAAAGCAATATATTCCGAAATTTGCGGCAGCCTCTGTGCTTCCTGCGGCAAAGACTATGCTTCCTGTTCCTGATGACCAAGTATTGACCATGGGTAACGACGAGAACGGCAAGCCTTATTTGGTTCAGCCGGATGCTTGGAAGTAAGAGTTGTTGAAAATGTTAATTTTAACAGTTAGGGTTATGAAAAAGGTTTTATTTATATTATGTGCGCTGTTTGCGCTGCAAATGGCAAATGCGCAAGAGATCTTGATTGAAGTGGAAGATACCGGAACTGATTTGGTGGAGGTGGCTGCCGGTGGTTATACATTGAGTGGTCCTAGCTCTTACCAGTTGACTGGTACTTCTGGGGTAGGATCTACCTATGTGCTTAGTCCTTCTCTTCCTGCGGGAGCCACAGTGGAGTGGTCTATTCCTGGATCTGGTCGAGCTTATGTGTATCCTGCAGGATATGGATGTTATATAAATATTTATGATGTGGGCTCTTACCGTTTGACGGGAAAGATAACGGATAGTACCGGAAAATATGAGGTACAAGTTTATATAACGGTGTATAAATGATTGTCAGTCATATTAACTTATGACTGATTAATTAGCAATCATTTTTTTATAACTATTAGGAAATAGTATATATTCTAATATCTTAAAGTTAAAGGGACATTAAAGTTTCTAAGAAAAGCTTTAATTGTCCCTTTCTGATAAGGACATATTAAAGTAATGGTTTTGGAACTTAAGGTTTTGTTGTAAGTCTTTGTAGCGTGTAATGGATTAAGAATTCAATATTTTCCGAATAAGAATGTGTATATATGAAGAAATTATATATGTACATAACAGGGCTGGTAATGCTTTTGGGTTGTATCTCTGAATACGAGCCTAACACTATCGGCCAAATAGAGGGGTTATTGGTGGTTGAAGGCATGATTACTAATGACACGACAGAGATACGATTAAGCCGTAGCGTAAAAATATTGGATGATTTTGGTGAAGAAGAATCGATAACCGATGCGAACGTCTTTATCGAATGTGACCAAGGATTTACTTTTGAACCTGTTTGCGTAAGCGAAGAAGGTGTTTATATTATAAAGGTTGATAAGTTAGAGCCTGCGTATAAATATAGATTATCAATAAATTGGAATGATAAAGAATATAAATCTGAATATTTATCCCCTCTAGATACTCCGGCCATTGATAGTATATCTGTTGAAAGTTCAGCATCGGAAAAACCTGTCTATATTTGTGTCACGACACATGATAATGAGCCTGAGCCGACTTATTATAAATGGAGTTATCGGGAAATATGGGAATTTAACGCTGATCTGTTTGCGAACGCCGGATATTTGAATGATAAATTCTATATGTTTGAAAGACATACGTCACAAAATACCTATTATTGCTGGGGAAGGGATAGCTCAAAAGTTATGTTATTGGCGACAACGGATAAGTTGACGGAAAATCTTATATATGAGAAGAAACTAATTGAGATTCCCCGGGATCATGATAAATTGAAAATCCTTTATTATATAGAAGTCAAGCAGAATCGCATACGGAAAGGGGCCTATGCGTATTTCGAGAACATGCAGAGAAATATCGAGCAAGCTGGAAGCATCTTTTCTCCTATACCTGCCGAGATGAGGGGTAACATAGTTTGCGTATCCGATCCGAAGGAATGGGTATTAGGTTATGTGGATGTAACTAATACAACGATCATGAAACGCTTTATGCCGGAGCTAAGAGATTTATATCAGGCTTCTTATGACTGTGCGAAGAATATCTTCACAGGAATGGCACCGGATGGTTATACTTATTATATTTATAGTGGGACGCCAACTGTTCCTAACCTCTATGCGCCCATTCGCTGTGTAGATTGTACTTATGATGGGCGAGGTACGAAGAATAAACCTTCTTGGTGGCCTACGGACCATTTGTGATTGTTTGTCATCCGTATCGTTTCCATTCTTCGTTTTTTAAGTTTGACATATTCATCATTGACGATATAAATATACGACCTGCCGTTAGAGCTCATGATGCCGAGTGATGCCTCTTGAGCATCTTAACACTTCATGATGGGCCTTGTTAAGGCTCGCCTAATAATCTTTTTGGGGGTGCTATAAATGTTTTATTCAAGGCTTGTCAAGTGATTAGTTATTCACTTGAAGAGCTTTATACCGGTGGTTTAGTATGTTTGTTAATGTGTTATTATAGAGTTGTTTATGTTATAGTAATCGCTTCCTCCTATCGGTTAGGTGTGGCCTACGGTTATTCTCGGTGGATATTGGGGATGATGTGAGAAAAGAGTGTACAGGGCTTGAGGAGGGTCTATGTCTACAGAAAAGACGCCGGAAGATTTATTTGTTTTTTGTGGCAAAACAAAGGAGGTCGTATGGAAGAGTAGACGGTACGGAAGTGGGGCATCACAGCCGGATCCCATTATGGATGTTTGGGTTGTTATACTAAAGGAACACGCAGACTTATTTTGCTGATAATTTATAATATCTGCGTTCGTCCGCGTGCTCCGCGTTGTCCGCGTCCGGTAGTACCGGCTTTGGATACCCTCTTCTTCGTTTGTCAGCCCCAGTACTTCAAGAGGCACCCTGCGCACCCCGCTATAAGGAGGGTGTAGCCGGAGATACCCAGCCAGTCCGCCCCGGGGGGCGGTGGGGAGGAGGGGTACCGTCGTGGCGGAAGAGCGTCAGCGAGGCGCCGATCGCCGCTAGCGTCACCTCCGTCTCCCGCATGAGGAGGGAGAGGAGGGCTAGCAGGAGAAGGAGCAGCGCCGGTAGCGTCTGTCGTTTCGGGAACAGGGGGATGCTGCGGGAAGATGACCCGAAGGAGCGCCGTGAGGCAACGGAGGATGAGTTCAAGGTATTTCATTTTAGTTGACAGTTGATGATAGGGACGGCATCTGCCCGCCCTTTTGATTAACGATTGATAGTTGCGAGCTGATTTTTCGGCAAAGCTGGACGATCAGCTTACGATAGGCTTCCCGGTTGTCGCCGTTCACCTCGCTGATGTAGGGGCTGTAGGCGATCTCCTTGGCGAAGGCCGTAGGGTTGGCGCTCATGTCGGCCGCCCGGGGATAGGCCGAGCGAAGCAGGCGGCAGTAATCCATGAACGAGCACTTATCGTCCGGGTAGATCCGGAAACGTAGCGAGCGGGGCGACAGCTCCGTCCACCGGCCGGTCCACCATACGTTGGGCAACCCGTAGGCCGTGATGCCGAAAAAGTTATGATACTCCCGGCAGAGCGTACTCTCGCCCCAACCCGTCTCGATGGCCGCCTGTGCCAAGATCACCACCGGATCGATCCGGAACGCCCGCCCGGCCTCCCCAGCCAGCGGAGCGTATTCACGTATAAAAACAGAAATCTCCATATCACTTAATTTTCAATTTTCAATTCTCAATTTTCAATTCCCTAAATCTCGTCCGGGCTCTCGGAATCGCCCCCGCCACCTCCCGGGGTCACCTCTCCGTTCGAGTACTCGGTGTACTCACGGAGCTTGGCTGTCAGCTTGAGCGAGGCGCTGGAGAGGTTGCCCGTGGCACGGGCACGGAGGCGTACGCCGATGATATTGCCTTGCGTGGAGAAATCCTCCGGCGTGACGGCCCCCTTCGAGCGGATGCCCACGCTGAAGATGCCGAGGTCGTCTATCTTCACGTTCTTGCCGTCCATCAGCAGCTCCTTGATACAATTCACCATGTCCTTCAGCATGCCGTGGATGGCGCCGGTGGAGAAGGGGGTGTTGTGGGTGGACATGTGCTCGGCCAAGGCGGCGATGTCTACCGTCTCCTCGCATACGGCACGGGCGTACCACTTGTTGAAGGTTGTCACGTTCTTCTCGTTCTTGTTTTGATACTTCTTGTAGCGGATCATAATGTGTTGTTTTTTAATGTTGATACAAAGATACGGCAGGGCATGGGGGCTTTGTCGCTTTGGGTGACTTAGGGTGATTTCGGGTGAATTATTTCTCCGGAAAATGATGGATATATGCCGGAGATTCACTATCTTTAGGATATGGAAACGACATTCAAGATACGAGCATACGGGCGGATGGAGCTGGCCGAGGTCTACCTGCCCGACCTGCATCCCCGCTCGGCCCACCGCAAGCTGCAACATTGGATAACGATCTATCCCGGCCTGCCCGGTCGCCTCCTCTCGCTGGGTTATCACGAGGGCGAGCGGGTCTATTCGCCCGCCATGGTGCGGGCCATCATCGAGTCGCTCGGCGAGCCGTGAGAGCCGGATGGTATCCGGGTGGAATAGGGGCGCTAAGTCAATGGAACGCAAGACGGATTCCATTGACTTAGCGACCGTATCTCATTGGTTTTCGAGCCGTGTCTCAATAAAAAGCGCATGG
>OGRY01001257.1_pt1 | contig 18917 bp, 18 predicted proteins | sample 1553551 | NCBI WGS metagenome assembly OGRY01 (sample SAMEA2580101, study PRJEB22360) | human gut metagenome | biome: human gut; feature: human-associated habitat; material: faeces | place: Denmark | collected 2008/2010
ACTCCAAAATTTTGCCTGAATGAAAGTTCTCCTAAAGACTTGCCGATGTAATCGGAATAAGGCGATACTACGACAGACGTCAAATCAAGGTCCTTGTCATTGAACTCGCTATTGAAACTTGTTTTTAGCGGGTGTCGTTTTTTAGCAACCTCTTCCCGTCGGTTAAGATTGGCTAGGAATCTCGTTTCCAATCGTGAATATTGCGTGAGGTCTTCTCTAAGAATAAGAATCAATGCCACAACAGCTATGGCAATAATCACACTTATTCCCCAGTTCAGCTTGAAATAGCTGATAACTACGCTAGTGATAAAGAAAAGAGCAACAGATACACGGCCTAGAACGAGAGAAACCAGTCGTCCGTGATTGTAATTCTCATCTCTCCATAGCTTCAGGAATAATTCGGAAGAGTTGTATTTGTTGGAGATGAGTGCCCACAAAAAAGGAGTCATAAGTAAAAGGGTACCCAGACACATCACCAGCTTAATCCATAGGGTAACAGGAGCAAACATTTCACTGATGGCGGGATAAATGATTTGTATAGACAGCAGCCAGATAGCAGTGAGCAATACGCTATAAATAATAACCCTGCCAATCATGTTTTTTAGTAATTTCTTCCAGTCACTATCGTGGTTCATGGTCTTCTTGCCGGAAGCATAACGATCTAATGTTTCCTGTATTTTAGTAGGCAATATTTTGTAAAGCCATTCGGCAAAAGGATTGGCCAAACGGATAAAATAAGGAGTCGTGAAAGTGGTGATAACAGATACAGCCACAATGATTGGTGAAATAAACGGATCGAGCACTTTGAGCGAAACACCCAGTCCGGCAATGATGAAAGCAAACTCTCCAATTTGTGCCAGGCTGAATCCGGATTTGATAGAAGTATTTAGCGGTTCTCCGGATAAGAGTACGCCAAATGAAGAGAAAATGGCTTTACCGATAATGGTAACCAGAGTAATGATGATAACAGGCCAGGCATATTCTACCAATACAGCCGGATTCACCAGCATACCGACTGATACGAAAAAAATAGCTCCGAAGAGGTCTTTTACCGGTTGTATGATATGTTCGATGTGCTCGGCTTCGATGGTTTCGGCAAGGATAGATCCCATGATAAATGCACCTAACGCCGTTGAAAAGCCTGTATAGGTGGCCAATACCACCATTCCCAGACAAAGACCGATCGAAACAATCAAAAGCGTCTCATTATTCATCAGCTTCTTTGCTTTTTTAAGAAAAGCCGGAATAACGAAAATACCGATGAGAAACCACAGGATTAAAAAGAAAACGACTTTGAGAACACTAATCAATAAATCTTCACCCACAAAGTCCTGACTTACTGCCATTGTAGAAAGAAGTACCATCATTAAAATGGCAATCAAATCCTCCACTACCAGAGTACCGAATACGATGCCCGTGAAACGCTGGTTGCGTAACCCCAAATCATCAAAGGCCTTGATGATAATTGTGGTAGACGACATAGACAACATTCCCCCAAGAAAGATGGAATTCATCGTGCCCCATCCTAATAATTGTCCTACCAGAAAACCTATGAGCAACATACTGACGACTTCGGTGGTGGCCGTGATAAAAGCTGTGGAACCTACATTCATGAGCTTTTTAAAACTAAACTCCAGTCCAAGTGCGAAGAGCAGGAAAATAACACCTATTTCCGCCCATATATTGATATTTTCGATATCTCCCACGGTGGGGAAAATATTTATATAAGGCCCCGCTAGTAATCCGGCAATGATGTAACCTAAGACTAAAGGTTGTTTCATCCATTTGAACAGCAAGGTTATTACACTGGCCGATATTAATATCAGCGCAAGGTCGGCAATCAAAGTTGGTAAATGTGACATTTAGTGATGGATTTATTCATTTTTTTCTTCCTGATAGTTAGACAGAAAAGAGCCAAGGGACATGGATGTTCAGCTCTTTTCTTTTTCGAGAGTGTCGGCAGTCAATTATTCATTATATTGTTTTCCTCTATAAAAAGAAGGAAACAATATAATAGATAGCTGCTGCCAGGAGTCCACTGACCGGAATTGTAAGAATCCAGGCAGTCATGAGGCTTTTTGTTATTCCCCAGCGAACGGCAGAGAGGCGTTTGGTTGCACCTACTCCGATGATTGCACCTGTGATAGTATGTGTAGTACTAACGGGGATTTTCAGCATTTCCGTAATGTAGAGAGTGAAAGCACCGGCTGTTTCGGCAATTACTCCTTCCAATGGGGTTACTTTGGTGATTTTGGTTCCCATTGTCTTTACTATTTTCCAACCTCCGGACATGGTGCCGAGTGAGATAGCGGTGAAGCACGAAAAAGCAACCCAGTCGGGAAGGTCATTGATGCTGTTGATACCCATGCCCAATCCCATAGAATGAGCGGCTATCATGGCAGCGGCAATAATACCCATTACTTTCTGGGAATCGTTCAAACCATGCCCGATACTAAACATCGCCGAAGAAACCAACTGTAATTTCTTGAACCAAACTTCGGCCTTATGGGGTTGAACCCGGCGACAAATATGAAGGACCAATATCGTAAATCCGAACGCTACGACCATTCCTATAAAGGGAGCCAAGAAAATAAATGCGGCTATTTTGAGAATAATATTGAGCTGAATCGCCCCGAATCCACTCGCCATAATGGCAGCACCGGCAAATCCTCCGATAAGGGTATGCGACGAAGAAGACGGAATACCTTTCCACCAAGTAATCAAATTCCATGCGATAGCGGCAATCACACCCGACAAAATAATAGGCAGAGTGATAAACTCTTCTACCACGGTCTTGGATACGGTATTGGCTATACCAAACCCACCGATAATGTATTTGGCAATAAAGAACGCGACAAAATTAAAGAAAGCAGCCCACAAAACCGCTTGAAAGGGTGTAAGGACTTTTGTCGACACAATTGTCGCTATCGAATTGGCAGCATCATGAAACCCGTTGATAAAATCGAACAGCAATGCCAGTACAATAATAACTATCAATAACTCCATAACATAACTCTTTACGGATTTATGCGTACTTAACAATCAACGTTCTCAGGATTTTTCCAACATACTCGGCCGAGTCGGTAGTCTTCTCTAATATCTGCATGATCTCTTTTATCTTGATAATCTCGATACAGTCTTTCTCCTCCTCGAATAACTTTGTGATGAACAGTTCATACACATCGTCCGCCTGATTCTCTATATCGTGTAATTTCGAACAATATTCTCTCAATGTAGCCGGATTCTTGCGAAACGTATCCAACTCGGCCATCGCTTTACAGATATAATCAGCTTCTTTCTGTACCAGCAAACTCAGTTCCTTTCCGCTATCGCCGATAGGTCGCGGATTATAAATCGCTATGCGTTTCGCACAACTGTTTATTCCATCGATGACATCGTCCATGTGAGAAGCCAACGCCTGTATATCCTCTCTGTCAAATGGAGTGATAAAAGTAGTTCCTAATTCATCAAAAATCAAGTGAGCCAATCTATCCCCTTCACGTTCTAAGTCTTTAATTTTTTTATAATAGGAAGATCGTTCCTCCGGCTTGTCATGTTGCATGCTCTCTACCAAAACAGCCGAAGAAGAAACCAACACTTCGGAAAGTTGTTTCAATAATGGGAAAAATTTGGGTTCCTTAGGGGTAAATCTGCTAAAAAAGGAATTTTTCATAAATGTGTATAATATAATTATTTAATGTATCCTCTTTCTCGATTTATCCTTATCTACTCAATACCAAGAAGATAAAACGGATATATCTTTGTCGATTGCAAAGGTAGAAGAATGTATATATACATCATATTACATTTATTTTAAATTTTCACATGGCTTAATTTTTTATTTCACATCATACATAAAAAGATTGTTTTATTTTTGTTCCCGAATATTCCTCACCGAGATGCAAAAAAATATGATTATAGAACAAACCGAAGATGGTATCCCCACTCTCTATTTGCCGAGAATGGACGAACATTACCACTCCACCAAAGGGGCTTTGGCGGAAGCTCGGCATGTATACATCGACTCTGCATTGCGAGCTTCTGGGAAAAAAGAAATCAATGTCCTTGAAATAGGTTTCGGAACCGGATTAAACACATTTCTTACATTTCTCGAATCACAGGAAAAAGGATTAAGGATAAATTATACCACCTTCGAACTATATCCTCTCTCCCCCGACATAACCGAAAAATTGAACTACCCGGCGCTCATAGCCCCAAGCTCAGAATCGATATTTGCTCTTTTACATCAATGCGAATGGAATCAAAAGATCGCTATATCACCCTTGTTTTCCTTATACAAACGCCATGCCGACCTCACCCGAACCTCTCTCGAAGGAATATACGACGTGGTTTATTTCGATGCGTTCGCTCCCGAAAAGCAACCCGAAATGTGGGACGAGAAAATTTTTCGGGAGATTTTCAGTCACTTGTCTCCGGGTGGTATTCTGAGCACCTATTGTGCGAAAGGGGAAATAAGACGAAGGCTTCAATCTGTCGGGTTTACGGTAGAACGGTTACTCGGCCCGCCGAACGGTAAACGAGAAATTCTAAGAGCATCCAAAAGATAACTCTGTCAATAGATTGCATCGGTTACCGAGGCAATCAATTTCCTACCGACTCGCTGTAACAAGATATAATAGTATTCGTCAGTTTCATCGAACGAAGCCACAGACAAGCCTATCTCCGTAAACTGGGCGACTTGTTCCGCTACCGGTAATAAATCTCGGGCAAAAACTTTATCCGATATACGTTTGTGCATTTCATTTAATTGTTCCCGACTTTGGGAATGGGCAATCAACAATCTACCGCCACAATACAGATTATCGGTTACCAAGCGGGCAATCGTATCTACCGGATAACGAAAATGAGGGAACACCGAATACAGCAAAATAGCATTGAAACGTCCACCCAAACGATCCCGCTCCACATCGGCCCGGACAAAGCGAACTCCTGCATTGGGAAAACGCAAAGAAGCCTCCCTCAGCATCTTTTCAGAACTGTCCACAGCCACAATAGGAGCATAATGCCCTACCTGTTCCCGGATAAAAGGTATCATAACTCCCGTTCCCGTACCTATGTCGAGAACTGTATCGCCTTGTTTCAACTGTAACACAGACAGTACTTTTTCTATCTTCCCGGTATCATACCGACAAGTTTTATTCCACACCCCAGCCATCTCGTCAAAAAAATTCATTTCTCCTCCTTTCTCTCAAAACAAGCCAACAAATACTCGCACCACTCGTCCATGCCCATACCCCGGGTCGCCGAAATTTCAAAAAAGCTCAACTGAGGATTTATTTTCAAGGCATTATCTTTCAATCGGGCGACATCGCTATCTACATAAGGCAACAAATCTATTTTGTTGATTATACAAATATCAGCACCGGCAAACATATAGGGATACTTCAACGGCTTATCGTCTCCCTCGGTCACACTGAGAAGAAGGACTCGGAGATTTTCGCCCAAGTCGAACATGGCCGGACACACCAAATTGCCGACATTCTCTATAAACAGCAACGTATCTTTCACGGCCAATTCATCGAACGCCGACGATACCATACGGGCATCGAGGTGACAACCATTGTGTGTATTGATTTGTATGGCCGGAATACCCAAATTCCTGATACGTCCGGCATCATTGTCGGTATGCTGGTCTCCCTCTATTACGGCAATCTTATGAAAACCTCTTTCACCCAGCCGTTTAATAGTGCTTTCGAGTAAAGTCGTTTTACCCGATCCCGGCGAACTAACCAAGTTTATCGCCCAACAACCTGTTGTATTCCATATATTTCTATTCTGCCCGGCAATCCTATTGTTCTCACTTAAAATATCTTGTTCTACGGTAATATCAACCGTTTTTCCATGTCCGTGAGCAATTCCCAGACGATGCATTTCTTCATGGCTCATCTCCTGATGGCCACAACCGCAAGTCGTACACATATCTTTTTAATTTTAATATTATTACTTATCTGTTTCTACAATCAGTGAGGTAAGACGAAACTCTTGTCCCGAAACCAACCGTGTTTTATAGCTTCCGCATTTCGGGCACGAGGCATATAACGAAACCGGTGAAAACGACTCACCGCAAACACCGCAAACCGCCAACGGTTTCACCCGATCGACCATTACCCGAGCACCGGCAAACGCACTTCTCTCCAAAACCATATTCAATGAAAATAAAAAAGCATCATTATCCACACCCGATAAATCGCCAATAGTTATCTCGATGAATCGAACCGAACCACCACCATGTAGAGCCAGCTCTTTTTCCACCAGCTCCACCACGCTACAAGCCAACGACAACTCGTGCATGCCTCTTATCATTATGGTTCATCGATTGTTCTATCCATGCAGCTGTTACGGCCATTTGTCCCACGGCAATACCGGCATCGTTACAAGGGACGGAAGCAGGCAAATAGGGTTGTAACCCCAACTGTCTCAACATGGGCATCAAAATATCGACCAACAACTTATTTTGAAAAACACCCCCGCACAGGACGACTCTCGACAACTTTTGCCGGACAGCTTGTTTCGTCAATTCGACGCACCACATAGCCGCATAGGTTCGATGAAAAGCCGAAGCTATCTCAGAGCGGGGAACTCCATTCTGTAAATCATTCAAAACAGCCTTTACCAACCACGAAAAATCGAGAGGATTATCCTTGTCGAAAGAATAGATTTTCAAGATAGAACAGTTGGCTACTTGTTCCAACTTTTGAGGAGCTTCCGATCGATATCGATTGAAATCCGCTATACCCAATAGAGAAGCGACTGCATCGAACAGCCGGCCTGCCCCGGAACTTAACGGAGTATTGATACGGCGGGCAATCATACGACTTACCAATTTAATACGGTCCTCTCCTACCCGTTTTACGAAATCGTCGGGTAAAGGCATATTCTCTCCATACAACGAGTACAACAGCGATACGGCCATTCTCCACGGTTCACGAGCGGCAATATCGCCTCCCGGCATCGGCAAATAAAGATGGTGCGATAACCGCCTATATTCCGTACGAGAGCACCGGATCAGTTCTCCGCCCCAAATCGTGCAATCATCGCCATAACCGGTTCCGTCGAGACATAACGCCAATACATCGCCGGTGAGCGCATATTCGGCCATTACAGCTACGGCATGGGCATGGTGATGTTGTACCCGATACACAGGTATATGCCTCTCGGCTGCATATCGTTCACCCCATGCCGTAGCGAAATAGTCGGGATGCAGGTCACAAACCACACACCTCGGTTCGAATCGAAACATTCGAGAAAAATGAGAAATCGATTCTTCAAAAAAAGAAAGGTTTTCCCGGCAAGACAACTCGCCTATATGTTGACCCAATAAAATATCTTCTTTTTTCCCTATCGCAAAGCAGGAAACCTGTTCGGCCCCGACAGCCAATATTCCTTCGGTAACCTGCACGTTGCGTAATGGCTCGGGAGTATATCCCCGTGACCTTCGTATGGGACGACAAACTCCGTCATATTCCTGTACGACAGAATCATCGACCCGGTTGTAAATATCCCGATTGTACGAAACGACCGAATCGACTTTGGAATCAAACAAATCATGAGCCTCTTCATCTGCTATGACGATAGGACGTCCCCCCATATTCCCACTGGTTACCACGATTCGTCTCAATCCGGGAGCTTCCGTAAACAAATCATAATGTATCGCCATATAAGGCAACAGAACTCCCAAAGACCGATATCCCTCGTTCAGCCACGGCGCATTATGCACTTTCTCCTCCGCCAGCACGATAGGCCGCCTCCACGAGTTCAACGCTTTTCGCTCCTCATCGGAAAGATTCAAATCGGCCATTACCTCCCGCTCGTCCCGATACATGACAGCCAAAGGCTTGGCATAACGACCTTTCAACTCCCGTATTCGGGCGACAGCCTGCTCATTATCGGCATCGCAGATGAGGTTGTAACCGCCCAAACTTTTCAAAGCGACGACACCTCCATTCGACAATACATCGGATATTCGCGAAACTATACGGATATAAACCGTATCCTCATTCCCTTCGGAATCCCGCAGCGTATAATGCGGGCCACATTCGTTACAAGCGATGGGTTGTGCATGGAAACGGCGATCATTTACATCGGCATACTCCTCCCGACACGTATCGCACATACCAAAAGAGCTCATAGTCGTAACGGCTCTATCGTAAGGTAATTTTTCGATAATGGAAAAACGAGGCCCGCAATGCGTACAATTGATAAAGGGATACCCCATGCGATGCAACTGGTGTTTCCGGTCTTTCAAACAATCGGAGCAAATAGCTATATCGGGGCTTATACGTGTGATTTCGTCGCCAGAACTACGGCTGGGAGCAATATCGAAACTTTCATATTTTTTCGAGACACGGCATTGTACTGTTTCTATATGTTCGATAGAAGCGACCGCCGGAGCCGATTTTATCAAAGCCTTCAAGAATTTCTCCTTTTGAATACAGGTAGATTGCAACACGATAAAAACTCCGTCATTACTATTATCCACGTACCCACGTAATCCCATCTCATTAGCCAAGCGGTATACATAAGGACGGAATCCTACTCCTTGCACAAGACCTCTGACATGTATGTGATATTGATTCATCTGCAAAAGTTTTTTCAGATTTCTTTCTAAACAATACAATTGTAAAAGTTGTTCATTATCCGTACCAAAACTATTACTCAAATTATGTGCTTGGCTATTCCCGGAAAAATTCTCGATATAGACACTTCCTGTTCCCTGCGTATGGCGACAGTCGATTTCGGCGGTATACATAAATCCATCTGTATACAATATGTCGACGCAGAACCGGGCGATTTCATCTTGGCTCACGCCGGCATGGCGATAGCCCGTCTCGATAGTGAAGAAGCAGAAGCTACATTGGAGGATTTCAAGATCCTCGCTGATAATCTTAATCCCGACAACCATGTGGTATGAAAAACAATTCAGGGATAGCGGTAATCTTACGACATTACTCCAAGCAATCCGACAAATAGCTACGTTCCCGATACGAATCATGGAAGTATGCGGGGGACAAACCTATGCCCTATCCCGGTATCGAATCGAAGAATTACTCCCCGACACGGTACAAATGATTCACGGGCCGGGATGCCCGGTATGCGTCACCCATGAAGATACCATATCGCAAGCTATCGAAATAGCTCGGAATCCCCAAACCATATTCTGTACCTTCGGAGACATGGTACGTGTGCCCGGGACAAAAGGAAGTTTACAACAACTCAAAGCCGAAGGAAAAGATATACGTATTGTCTATTCTCCTCTCGATACATTACAGATAGCCAGTGAAAATCCCGAAAAACAAATTGTCTTCTTCGCCATAGGATTCGAGACGACCACACCCCTATACACTTTGCTGTTGCAAGAAATCGTCTCCCGAAAAATAACCAATCTATCCTTGCTGACCTCCTTGTTCACCATACCTGCCGCCATATCGTTTTTAGCCCAAGACCCCGAATGTAAAATAGACGGACTGTTGGCTGCCGGACACGTATGCTCGATTACCGGGCTCCGAGAGTACGATGCTTTGGCCGAAAAATTGAAATTGCCCATCGCCGTAACCGGATTCGAACCGGCCGACTTATTATATGGCATTTATCAAGTTATACGGTTGAAAGCACAAGGCATCGACCGTACCATAAACGCTTACCGAAGAGCCGTACCTACACAAGGGAACAGAATGGCCCGACAAAAGACAGAGCGTTTCTTCACACCTTATGACGCCTATTGGAGGGGATTGGGAAAGATACCCGTCAGCGGATTGAGACTACGCCCCGAATATGAACAATACGAAGCTCGAAATCGTTTTTTATGCAAAGTAAAACCGGACATTCAAGCCACCGTATGTCGGGCAGGAGAAATCATGAAGGGGAAAATATCTCCCGAAAAGTGTCCCTTGTTCGGCAACCGTTGTACCCCCGATACCCCGTTAGGGGCATCTATGGTATCGTCGGAAGGAGCTTGCTCTGCTTTTTATCGTTACAGAACTAACTAAAAAACGAAATATGAATTTACCCGACTGTCCCATACCGACACAAAAATACGACCGAATCGTCATGGCCCACGGCGGCGGAGGACGAATGACAAGCCGTCTCATCGAAAAGATTTTCTATCCGGCCTTTCAAAACAAATGGCTCGAACAAGCTCATGACGGAGCGACATTGAATTTGCCTTCCGCCCGAATAGCTATCACAACCGACTCGTTCGTCGTAGACCCATTGTTCTTTCCCGGGGGAAACATCGGGGACTTGGCTATAAACGGGACCGTAAACGATTTACTGTGTTGCGGAGCCACTCCTCTCTATTTATCGGCAGGATTTATATTAGAAGAAGGCTTACCCATAGAGACATTGAAACAGATCGTACAAACCATGCGAAAAGCGGCCGGGAAAGCCGGTGTCTCTATCGTCACCGGAGACACCAAAGTCGTCGAACACGGCAAATGCGACAAGATCTTCATCAACACGACCGGAGTCGGGATCGTCCCCGAAAATATCGATATAGGACTTCACCGTATCAAGAAAGGAGATGCCGTAATCGTCACCGGCGATATCGGGAATCACGGAATCTGTATTCTCTCCACACGAGACAGTTTAGGTTTCGAGACCTCTATCCAAAGCGATACGGCGGCACTCACCCAAATCGTCTCTAATCTACTGGCCGGAGTTCCCGATGTACATATACTACGGGATCCCACACGCGGGGGATTATCGAGCACGCTAAACGAAATAGCCGAGGGTGCGAACGTAACCATCGCCATAGACGAGAACGAATTGCCCATCAGCTCGTCGGTCAACGCCGCATGCGACCTGTTAGGCTTAGACCCCCTGTATGTCGCCAACGAAGGAATCATGCTTGTCTTTTTACCGGACGAGTATGCCGAACGGGCTTTACAAATCATTCGAAGTGACATACATGGGAAAAACGCACGGATAATAGGACATGTAACCGAAGACAGACACCCGGAAGTAATTCTAAAACTATCCTTAGGACAAACACGGATTCTCGATATGCTGAGCGGAGAACAATTACCGCGCATTTGCTGAAACCATAAATCGGAAGAAAACAATGGAAAAAGAACAAACTTTCTATCAGGAGCTGAAAGCCAAAGGATACACCCGTCGGCAATTCCTTAAATTCTGCGGTATCATGGGAGCTATGTTGGGCCTTCACCAAACCGGTATAGCCCAAGTTGTCAACGCACTTCAAACCAAACCCCGCAAGCCGGTTCTTTGGTTTCACTTTCAAGAGTGTACTTGTTGCAGCGAATCATTCCTACGGTCGTCTCACCCGCTTGTCGGACAAATTTTGCTTGAAATGATTTCTCTCGACTATTCCGACACGCTCATGGCAGCCAGCGGTTTCCAAGCAGAAGAAGTCCGAACCCGTTCTATGAAAGAGAATTGGGGCAAATACATCATGATTGTGGAGGGTTCGATTCCACTGGGAAATCCGGGATACTGCACCATTGCCGGACATTCCGCTAAACAGGTATTCGACGAGGCTGCCCACGGAGCGAGTGCTATTATCGCATGGGGAAATTGCGCGTCCTCCGGTTGCATACAAGGAGCTTACCCGAACCCGACAGATACGAAACCCGTACATAAAATTATCTCTGGTAAACCGGTCATTAACGTTCAGGGCTGCCCTCCTATCGCCGACGTCATGGCCGGAGTTATCACTTACATATTGACTTTCGACCGGTTACCCGAATTGGATAATATGGGCAGACCCGTCTCTTTCTACGGACGGCGTATCCACGATACTTGTTATCGCCGTCCCGCCTACGATGCCGGACTGTTTGTCGAAGCCTTCGACGATGAAAATGCGAAAAAAGGATACTGCCTATATAAAATGGGTTGCAAAGGACCGAATACATTCAATTCGTGCGCAGTCATCAAATGGAACGAAGGGGTCAGTTACCCCATACAATCGGGGCACGGGTGCATTGGATGCGCCGAACCCGGATTCTGGGACGCAGAACCCATGTACCATCACCTCCCCGACATCAAAGGATTCGGCATCGAAGCGACGGCCGACCAAATAGGATTGGGACTGACAGCCGTAGCCGCTGCGGGAGTAACCGCACACGCCATCGTGACAAACATACAAAAAAGAAAACTCATTAAAAATCAGATGGACAACGACGATATCAATAAAGAAGAATTCGCCGTAGAAGAACATCAAATCGAACGGGAAGAAAAAAGACTCGGCCAAAAAGCTCATAAACTGGAAAAAGATAAAGATAACCGATAAAAATTCGAATTATGACTAAACGAATTGTTGTAGACCCTATTACGAGAATCGAGGGCCACCTCCGCATGGAAGCCGATATAGAAAACGGTGTCATCACCGATGCTTTCAGTACCGGGACGATGATACGAGGAATCGAGATCATTGTCAAGGACCGCGATCCTCGCGACGTTTGGGCATACGTGGGCCGAGTATGCGGAGTCTGTACCTCCATACATTCGCTCTGTTCTGTCAGAGCAGTCGAAGATGCGCTACACATCGTCATTCCGCCGAATGCCGAGCAGGTGAGAAACCTCATGCAATCGGCCATAACCATACAAGATCACGTTACACACTTCTATCAATTACAGGCTCTTGACTGGGTCGATGTCATGTCGGCCTTGAATGCCGACCCCAGAAAGGCTGCCGAAGTGGCGCAAAGCCTATCGGAATGGCCTAAAAACTCCATCGGTTATTTTGTCGAAATACAAAAGAAAATACGCACGTTCATAGAGACCAGCAAATTCAGTATTTTCTCCAACGGATATTGGGGACACCCGGCCTATAAACTTCCGCCGGAAGTAAATCTCGTGGCTTTGGCTCACTATCTCGAAGCGCTCGAAGTCCAAAAAGAAATCGTCAAAGTCCAAACCATTTTCGGAGGGAAAAATCCCCACCCCAATTTCTTGGTCGGGGGTATGGCCTGCGCCGTCAACATAAACGATCCCAACGCCCTCAACATGGAACGGTTGAATTATGTCGCTCAAATCATTGAACGTACGCAGACCTTCGTCCGCCAAGTCTACCTTCCAGATGTTCTGGCCATACTTTCCTATTACCCCGAATGGACGAAAATAGGCGGAGGGCTGCATAATTATATCGCCTATGGAGATTACCCTATGGGTAACTACGGGGAACTGTCAACCTATAAAAGTCCGAGGGGTATTGTCGTCGGTCGCGACTTATCGAAAGTCGTCGAATTCGATCCCTGGGCTATGGACGGGCTGTTGGAATTTGTCAACAATTCGTGGTATTCCTATACGCAAGGCAAAGATGTGGGGCTTCACCCGTCGGTCGGCGAAACTCATCTGAACTACACGGGTGCTACGCCACCCTATGAATACCTCGATAGAGACCAGCCTTACAGTTGGATCAAAACTCCCCGATACAAAGGTATGCCTATGGAAACAGGGCCATTGGCCCGTAATATCGTAGGACATGCATCGGGCAACGAAGCCTATAAAGAAATCACACAACGGTGTTTGAAGCAACTGAATGTCCCCTACGAAGCGATGTACTCCACAGCCGGGCGTACTTTGGCACGAGCTATCGAAGCAAATTTATTGGCAGACTGGCAAACCGAGTTTTACACGGCTTTACTGCAAAACATAAAGAACGGAGACTACCGTATGTTCAACGGTATAAAATGGGAACCCGACACTTGGCCGGAAGCAGCGCAAGGTGTAGGACTCACCGAAGCCCCGAGGGGTGCACTGGCCCACTATGTAGGCATTAAAGATAAAAAAGTCTTCAATTACCAAATGGTCGTTCCTACTACATAGAACGCCTCTCCTCGCGACACCAAAGGACAACATTCGGCTTTCGAGGCCTCCCTTATCGGGACTCCGGTCATCGATCCCCGACTGCCGCTCGAAATCATACGCACCATACACTCGTTCGACCCCTGTATGGCATGTGCCGTACATCTATATGACGAAAACGGTGAACACATACACCGATGTGAAATGTTATAATATAAACCCCAAGCAGTTGAATATATGATAAGCCGGAAAAAATCTTTACGTGAAGTCTACGTGTGGGAACTCCCCGTACGCATATTCCATTGGGTCAACGCAACAGCTATCGTCGCACTATGCGTTACCGGATACATTATCGGCAACCCACCCGCTATACAACATGCCACTCCACCCGAAGCGAACTATTGGTTCGGTTGGGTACGGTTTATCCATTTCGCTGCCGCATTTGTTTTCATTCTCAACTTTATTGTTCGCCTGTATTGGGCTTTCGACGGTAACTCGTTCGCCCGATGGAACAACTACCTCCCCCTCACCCGAAAACAGTGGAGGAGTATTTTCGATACCACCAAAGTCGATGTATTGTTGTTGTCGCCGAAACCGGTCTATGACATAGGACACAATAGCTTGGCCGCCTTTACATACTTCGGGGTCTTCGTCCTATTCATTATCCAAACCGTCACAGGACTGGCCATGTTCTGCGTGTCCACCAACAATGTTATGGAACCCTTTTTCACTTGGGTATTACTCAAATGCGGAGGGTTCTTCGTCGTAAGGCAAATACATCATATCGCCATGTGGGCATTCATTCTCTTTACGATTGCCCACATATATCTGGTATTTTACCACGACTATATCGAACGAAACGGAATAGCCTCCTCGATCATAGGAGGCTGGAAATTCGTTCGGGAGGATTTGGCGGAAGAGTACGAGACCGAACAAAAACAGCAACAACAACTTCAAAAACAAAAAGATGGAATCGCAAACGAAACAACCGAAAAATAATCCTACACCCGATAAGATACTCGTTTTGGGAATAGGAAACCTCGTACTCAACGACGAGGGTATAGGAATACACGTAGTCAATGCTCTAAGCGAGATGGAGATACCACAAGGTGTGGACGTGCTAGACGGTGGAACCGGTGGCCTTGCCCTGTTGGAAACATTGCAAAGTTACCGGCAACTTATTCTCGTAGACGCAGCACTCGACAGCAACCCAGTCGGGACGATTCGGCGATTATCGCCCCAATATTCCAAAGACTATCCGCCCCTGCTAAGTGCACACGAAATAGGATTGAAAGAAATGATAGACGCCATGCTATTACTCGGACAAGCACCCCGTATCGAACTACTTGCCATCAGTGTGCGCAACTGTCATCACTTAGGCATGCAACTATCGCCCGAAGCAAGAAAAGCCATACCACAGGTATTGCAACTTATTTTCGAAATCATCAACGACCTGCAACATGATCGCTGCTTGATGGGAGCCGAGTAAAATCGCATATCCCGACTCGGAGCAATTAAAAATGTTATATTTCGTCGTAAACCGTCCCATCGTTATATCGGGCATTGTTACAGAACGATATATTTAGAAGCTGTTTTAAATTTATTGAGAAATAATATTATCATTTCAAGCAGGTATGTTCCGGCCATATTGAGCCCCTGTCTCGCATCTTGAATCCCTTGATTTTTGTCAATAGCCCGCTATTGACTGCATATCTCGGACTCCAATCCGCTTCAACATAGGGCTCAATCTGTCTCGGAATAAATTTAAAACAGCTTCTAAAAAAGTATCGATTTTTGAATCGCCGATAGAAAAAAATTGAGTAATTTGGCAGCATAATCCGAAAAATTTAAATCATCACTTATGAAAACAAAAAATTCCTTTCTGCTTATTTTATGCTTGCTATTATTTTCTTCTTTACATGCCCAAAACGATCCTGTTAAGATATTGGCTATCGGGAACAGTTTCGCCGACGATGGAATCGAATACCTTGACGAAATCGCTATCTCGGCGGGAAAACACATTATCGTCGCCAACACTTATATCGGCGGGTGCTCTATCCAAAGACACCTCGATAACGCCCGGCACGACAAACACGATTACAAATACAGAAAAAATATAGATGGGAAATACACCGAAGAAAAAGGGAAGAGTCTATTGGAAGCCCTGAAAGACGAGGAATGGGACTACATTGTATTTCAACAAGCAAGCTCTTTCGCCGGACAATACAGCTCTTATTTCCCCGAATTGAAAGAACTCATGGAATACGTCAAGGCGAATGCAACCAATCCGAATGTAAAATACGCCATGCAACAAACTTGGGCTTATGCAAAAGACTCCAACCACCCCGGATTTTTCAGATACGGGAAAGACCAAAAAGCCATGTATGAAGATGTCGTATTTTCTTATGACAAAGCGGCTCAAAAACAAAACATATCAATCGTCATACCCACCGGAACAGCTATTCAGAACGGACGTAGCAGTAGCTTGGGCGATACATTCTGCCGTGACGGTTACCATCTGGATTTAAAATACGGCCGCTATACGGCTGCTTGTGCATGGTTCGAAACATTCTTCGGAGAATCTCCGATAGGCATTACCTATCGTCCCGAAGGAGTTACCGATGAACAAGCGTCGATAGCACAACATGCCGCTCATTTCGCCATACTCCGTCCTACTTCTGTAACCGATATGAGTAACTTTTAATACACGGTATCATGGTTCAACATATTAAAAATATTACTATCCTCTTTTTTCTCCTACTCTCCTTATCGGTAAGTGCTTGTTCAAAAGATGATTTCACCCCTGCCTATCCCAAAAGCGAGGGTGTAACCCGTCTCGTTTCCTACAACGTAGGTGTTTTTGCCAAATATGCAAAAAGCGGTTACAAGATGACGGCTCGCATGATGAAAGAACTAGATGCCGATGCCGTCTGCATGCAAGAACTGGACAGTTGTACGACTCGTACCAAACACGTTTTCCAAGTGAAACGTTTTGCCGAACTCATGGGGTGGGAATATGTCTATGCCAAAGCCATGCCCTATCAAGGAGGATATTATGGTACAGGACTTGCCTGTAAAGATAAAATTCTGAAAAAATTTTCCATCGCTCTACCACAAGGCGGAGAACCTCGTACCGTAGCCGTAGCCGAGCTCGAAGACTACATTATAGCCTCTACTCACCTCGATTTGCAAAAAGAGACACAATTGGAAGAGGTAGAAGTCATCAACAAAACCTTTACCGAATTATATAAAGATTGCCCCAAACCGATATTCTTGTTAGGAGATATGAATGCCGAGCCAAACTCCGAGACTATTCAGATGCTCAAAACATGTTGGGACATTCTTTCGGTAGAAGGAAACACATACTCGTCTCATAATCCCGACAAATGTATCGACTTCATTCTACAATTGAAAAATGGTGTGAAATGCGAAGTCATCGAATCCAAAGTACCCACCGTATTCCATACGGGCGACGTAACCCAAGCCTCGGACCACCTGCCTATTTACGTAGACGTGAAGATTCCAAAAAATTAATATTTCCTTTACTGAACAAACGCTCTCCCCGGCACGGTGCTGTCGGGGAGAGCGTTTTAGCCCGCCAATCGGTAAAAATGGTAGATATATCGGTAATTCATATAAGCGAGGTACACAAAAACGACGTAACTTCGTATTGAACAAAAATGATCTATTCATTTTAAAGGAAGCCTTATGAACCGATTCATCGCTATTTTAGTTTCTTATAGCCATATCGGCATACTGCGATTCACCAAATGAAAACCGAAAAAGAAAAGCAGCCGGGTAGTTCGTAATCTTACATGTATGAGACGTATGACACTATATATTCTATTAGGTATAATCATATCGATAACCATCGCAGGCATTGCCTTCCTGCACCAGCCGAGTTTCGGACGGTTACCGAAAGGCGAACGACTGGAACGTATCAAACGTTCACCTAACTATCGGGAAGGAGAATTTAGGAATATCGACACGACCATATTAATGACATCGCACAAAAGCCGACTATCCGGGATATGGAGTTTTCTGTTTCGCAAAGTAGAAGGATTACGCCCCGACGAACCCATTCCCGCCATAAAAACCGCTCTCCGTAAAATCCCGCTCGAAGAAAATGCTTTGGTATGGTTCGGACACTCGTCTTATCTATTGCAAGTCGATGAAAAACGTATATTGGTAGACCCGGTGTTCTGTATGGCTTCGCCCGTATCGTTCGTCAACAAACCTTTCCGAGGGACAGAAATCTATTCTCCCGACGACATGCCAGACATCGACTACCTCGTTATTTCCCACGACCATTGGGACCACTTGGACTATCATACGGTCAAACAATTGAAAGGCCGCATTGGGAAAGTAGTCTGTCCATTGGGTGTGGGCGAACACTTCGAACATTGGGGTTTCGATAAATCCCGAATCATAGAACTCGATTGGAAAGAGAGCGCAACACTCTCTCAGCAATTCATCATACACTGTCTGCCCAGCCGTCATTTCTCAGGCCGAGGACTCACTCCGAATCAAACCTTGTGGGCATCATTCTTGCTTGAAACACCCGACCGAAAAATTTTCATCGGAGGAGACGGCGGATACGGTTCCCACCTCAAACAAATAGGCGAACAATTCCCCGATATAGACTTGGCCATATTGGAAAATGGACAGTACAACGAGGATTGGAAATATATCCACACCATGCCCTCCTTATTAGAGCAGACGATAAAAGACCTCGGAGTTCACAGAGTCCTTACCGTACATCACTCTAAATACGCTCTCGCCCGTCATCGGTGGGACGAACCTTTGAAAAATGCCCGCAACTTGTCTCGCAATGACTCGCTGACTATCCTTATGCCTGTTATCGGCGAAGTGGTGAACCTCTTCTGAACGACATAATACGAAAAGTTTCTTCCCTACGAAGCCGTTATATAAATAAAAGAATGACTTGCCAGATTGGGAATAACTCTCCTCACCAGACATATATCCCGCAGCGGGGAATTACATTTGACCTCCATTTGTAAAAATTAAAAAGCAAAGCTCTGAAATTCAAAAATTTCAGAGCTTTGCTTTTGCGGTGCGGACGGGACTCGAACCCGCGACCCCATGCGTGACAGGCATGTATTCTAACCAGC
>OGRY01001261.1_pt1 | contig 18860 bp, 19 predicted proteins | sample 1553551 | NCBI WGS metagenome assembly OGRY01 (sample SAMEA2580101, study PRJEB22360) | human gut metagenome | biome: human gut; feature: human-associated habitat; material: faeces | place: Denmark | collected 2008/2010
TCTTCTCTTCGTACTCAACACTTAATGGGAAGAAGTCGATGCCGTCACGCGGTTTTGCGGCAGCGGTGGCTGCCACGTGGATGGTGGTCTCACCGTAACGGACAAGGCACTCGCCGTTTGCAAGCTGTGCCATTTTACCGGTTTCGATCTTCAGCGGGCGTCCGGCAAATTCCGTTTCAAATACTCTGAAATTTTCAAACATAAAGGTTATTTTCCTTCCCCCCGAAAGCCGGGATTTTCCGACTCCGCAGACCGTTTAACAATTAAACCGACGCACACGTATTTTACGACCTGTATGCGCCCGTTTCACTGCTAAACAGCCCTTGGAATCATTTTGTGCAGATATTAAATCAGCTGCGCGGGTCGCGCGCAGCTGAAAAAAGACAAAAAATTACTTACGGATACCGAGTTCTGCAATGATTGCTCTGTAACGCTCGATGTCAACCTTAATGAGGTAGTTGAGAAGGCTTCTTCTCTGGCCGACCATCTTCAGCAGGCCGCGGCGGGAGTGATGATCCTTCTGGTTGGTACGGAGGTGCTCGGTGAGGTCGTTGATTCTCTTGGTGAGAACGGCGATCTGAACTTCCGGGGAACCCGTGTCGCCCTCATGGCGTGCATACTTCTTGATGATCTCTGTCTTTTCGCTCTTCAGCATTGTGTTTTCCACCTTTTCTAAAATATTTGCCGCGCTCACAGGTCTGGGTCGGTGTTATCCCTGCGGAGATGTCTCCCAAAAGGGTTAGTCCCTGATCCGAGGACGGGCACTTTGAAAGTATAGCATAATTCTTCAAAGTTTGCAAGCGGTTTTTCCTCTGCGGCGCAGATTTTTCGTTCCGTACAAAATGACGAAAACGTCCGGCCCAAAACCGACTTTTTCACGGCTCTTCCTGCCTTTTTTGCGAAACTCGGACATTTTCGACATTGTGCATCTTGACAAGCTTTTGAAATCCGTATACTATTAAACAGTTAATTATCGAAACGACCGTGCAAAAGCAAGTTTACCCGTGAAAGACTGAACACAAACGACGCGAAAAGGCGTTATGGCGCGGAAGTTTTTCCGCCGGAGAAAGGATATTTTTAATGAGCAAAATTGCAGTTGTTACCGATACAAACAGCGGCATCACCCGCGAGGAAGCGAAAAAGCTGGGCGTTTATCTTCTGCCCATGCCGTTCATCGTAGACGGCACGGAGTATTTTGAGGGCGTCACCTGCACGTATGAGCACTTCTTTGAGATGCTGGAAGCCGGTGCAGAGGTCTCCACCTCTCAGCCCTCGCCGGAATCCCTCACGGCGATGTGGGAGGAGGCGCTCGCGACGCACGATTCCGTTGTGCACATTCCGATGTCTTCGGCGCTGAGCGGCTCTTGCGACACTGCAAAGGCACTCGCCGCGGAATACAACGGCCGCGTATGCGTTGTGGACAACAAGCGCATTTCCATCACGCAGCGCGAATCCGTTCTGGACGCGCTGACGCTGGCCGAAAAGGGTCTGCCCGCTGCCGAAATCTGCGTACAGCTTGAAAACACCGCGTATAACGCGAGCATTTACCTTGCTGTAAATACACTGGAGCTCTTAAAAAAGAGCGGCCGTGTGACGCCGGCCGGTGCGGCGCTCGCGACGCTGCTGGGCCTCAAGCCCGTTTTGCAGATTCAGGGCGGCAAGCTGGACGCTTACGCGAAGGTGCGCGGCATGGCAAACGCCGAAAAAACGATGCTGAAGGCGCTCGAAAAAGACCTGCAAACGCGTTTTGCGGGCAAAAAGGTGCACATTGCGGCGGCGTACTCCGGCGACATCAAGCCCGCGCTCGAGTGGCGCAAGACAATACGCAAGTATTTTGATGACAACAGCATTGAGCTTTACAAGCTCCCCATCAGCATTTGCTGCCACGTCAGCTCCGGCGTAAAAGCGCTCGGCTGCTTTGAATATTTTGAGTGATTTTTGCGTTTACATACAAAACCCTCGCTGTGTTCGTTTGAAGCACAGCGAGGGTTTTCTTATTTATGTTCAAGTTTATGTTCAAGCATTTCAATGCTTGCGGCACGGTTATGGAGGCTGCCAAGCAAGCCTTTAAGACTTAAAATTCGGAAAAGCAGCTGTTCGCGCTCGGTGAGCGGCGTTTGAAACGCGGCTTTGACGTCTTCGGTCGTTTTGCCGCAGTACCGCTCGAACGCTTCCGGCGTGATACCCAGCATTTCGACGAGGGTGTCGATGTCGTCAACGACGGTTTTTACATCGGCGTTTTTGCCGCTCTGCGCCAAAGAGAGGTACTCCATGAGCCAATCGAAATACATGGTTTCCTTTATGCTGCCCGACGCGGCTTCCAAAAGCGCATCGAGCGTTTCGGCATCGCAATGTGCGATGGTTTTGAATGTTTCAAACCCGAGTCCCGTTTTTTCGCGGCAGGTTTTTTCCCAGTCTTTCATGTCGATATGGGTGAGCATATTTTTACCTCTCTTTCCTTTGATGTGTCAATCATAACATATATTTTCAAAAAAATAAATATCTATTGACAATTATTTCATATTATGCTATATTATTTGTGAAAGAAATTCACGCGACTCTTTCACAAATAAATATTATTAAAGGAGTGTTTTTAATGTTCAAAACCAGAAAAAAGGCAATTTCACTATTACTAGTATTTTCCTTAATCTTTTCTTCTTTGATTTTCTGCACCCCTTATGCTTCCGCAAAAAACGCGGACGAACTAGGAACTGAACTTAATCCTTACGTCTTGTCACCCGGTGAAAAAATTACTGTAACCATCGACGGCTCTAAAGATTCTGATATATCTACATTAGCTGATGAAACTTTCCCGAGCTGTATTCTTACAACCTGGTATGATGGTACATATTTTCATTGGTCTGTAAAGCCCATGTTTACTGGTGCAAATTTTAGTGGAAGCACAAATGTAATGAGAAATGGAATTTTCCAAGGAGAGGTTTATTTTAGCGGATTCTCTGGACAAAGAAGGGTGTATAAAGATGAAATGATACGATTAAGTGGTACATTAACTCAACATTTTTTGGAACCTACTCATATACTTCGGTGTTACTACATTCAAGGCTAACTACACAGTAAAAAGATGGAAGTTCTCACATGAGAACTTCCATCTTTTTACTTCTTTTCAAACGCTTCAAACAGCGTTCTTGCGGTTTTTTCGTTCAGACTGATCTCCGCTTTCAGCGCGTCTAAATCGGGAAACTTTTTTTCGTCCCTGACAAAGCTCAAAAGCTCCAGACGCAGTGTTCTGCCGTACAGGTCGCCGCCTGTGAAATCGGGCATCCAGGTTTCGGAAAGCGCGTGGTCGGAGCCGACGGTGGGCTTTACGCCGACATTCGTCACGCCGCAGTAGGTTTTGCCGTCCACATACACGGCGGAGGCGTACACGCCGAAGCGCGGCAGCACGAAGCGCGGCGGGAAATTCTGGTTAATGGTCGGCGTGCCGATGGTATGACCGATGTGGTTGCCGTGCACGACCTCAAAGCAGAAGCCGAACGGTCTGCCCAGCATGGCGGTGACGTCTTCCATCTCACCGTTTTCAATCGCTTTACGGATGCGCGTGGCGCTGACCCGCTCGCCTTTATATTCCACTGTGGGCACGACGTGCATTTCGCCGCCGTGGGCTTCGCAGAGCTTTTTCAGCCACTTCGTGTCGCCCGCCGCGAACTTGCCGAAGCGAAAATCCGCGCCACAGGCGATGCGCTTCGCGTTCAAACCGAAGCGCAGAAGGTTTGCAAAGCGCTCCGCGGGCCACTCTGCGACCTGTGCAAAATCCGGCATGATGACATACTCCACGCCCCAGCTTTCCAAAATGCGCATGCGCTCCTCAACGGTGGTGAGATAGCAGCAGGTGCCTGTAAGGTACTCCGCAGGGTTATCCCGAAACGTGAAAACAACGGGTGTGAGCCCGCTTTCCACCGCCGTGCGAATGACCTTATAATGCCCGATATGCAGGCCGTCAAACGCGCCGAGCGCGACCGCCGTTTTTTTCTCGCCGATGAACTTTCGTATTTCTTCCGTATTGCGAATGACGTGCATGTGCCGATTCCCTCTCATTTTTCTGAAAATGACTTAACGTATTTGAATTCTCCGTTTTCCGCGCGAGCGAGTCCCAAGAACTTCTCGCCGTCTTCGTACAGCGCGACCTGCGTGCCCTCCGGCATGGCGATCTTCGGTGCACGGCAGCGCGAAATTGTGAGTGCACCGCCGTTTAAATATCTTTGTGCCTGCGCCGGTGTGACAGACACGGCAGTGAGCATCGAAAAGAGCTTTTCCACGGGGCGAAGAATTTCATCAAAGCTTTCCCCGTTTTCTTTCATCGCCTTTAATGTATCAAGCGAGACGGCGTCTGCGAGCGTAAAGCCGCACGCTGCTGTCCTTCTGAGCGCCGTCATGGCACCGACCGTGCCGCATTTTTGGGCAATGTCTTCGATCAGCGTGCGGATATACGTGCCTTTCGAGCACGTGACGTGCAGCTTGCCGGTTTTTTCATTCTCGTTATATTCGAGCAGCGTGAGCTCCGCAATATGTACGGGCCGCGCTTCGCGCTCTACTTCGATGCCCTGCCGCGCGAGCTTATATAATCTCTGTCCGTTGACGGAGACAGCGGAATACATAGGCGGCACCTGTAAAATATCGCCGCGAAAAGAATCCAGTGCAGTTTCGAGCGCAGCTCTTAAAACGGGGGTTTCATCCGTTTTGATGACTTCGCCGGTCACGTCGCCGGTGGTATACGCTTCGCCAAACCGAAAAGACGCTTCGTAGGTCTTTGCGGTTTCCGGCAGAAGCGACACGGCTTTTGTAGCGCGGCCGAGCAAAAGCGGCAGAACGCCTGTTGCCATGGGGTCTAATGTGCCCGTGTGGCCGATGCGCCTTTCGCGCGTCAACCCGCGCACGACCGCCACGGCGTCAAACGACGTGAAGTCCTGCGGTTTATCCAAAACGATGATGCCTTCCATGCTGCCTCCGTATTACCAACCCGCCTCTTCCACGAATTTGTAGAAGTCCTTTTCCGCGTCTTTGTCTTCTGCGCGGATGGTGCCGACGGTCTCGGTATAAATGATGTATTCCTCTTCGCCGTCCAAATCAAACAGCGTATCGCACAAATTCTGGTCGTATGCGCCGATGCCGCAGGTACCGAGATTTAAAGCACTGCACGCAAGATACAGGTTTTCGCCCACGTGGCCCATATCAACAAGGGAACCTCTGTGGCTGAAAATGCCGTAGCGCCACTCTGTGCGGTACGGAACGAACGACCAATAGAACACAACGCTCGACTTTTTCACCCAGTGCTGATCGCACAGGGACTTATCGATAACGTCTTCGATGTTTTCCACCTCACCGAGATACTCGAGCTGATTTTCGAGCGGCAGATAGTGGTATTTGCCGGGCTTTAAGCCCTCTACACGGCGCACGAGCAGGTATGTTTCAAACGGATGTCTTGCGCCGCCGCACGGCACGGTACGCAGCGTTGCATACTTTTTGCCGCGGATACCCTTTACACCCTGCGTTGCCCAAAGTAAAAACGAAAGCTCCAAAAGGGACAGGTTCTCTTCCGTATAAACGCGGGAAGAGCAGCGGTTGAAAATGACGTTTAAGAGGTCTTTTTCGAGGCCAAGCGGCTTAAAATCGCGCGGCAGATCGATACGCGCATCGCTCACCGGCGCTTTCGTCAGCGGCGGCTGCGGCAGCATTTTCTGCTGGTCGGTCTTGTAGCCCTCCGGCTCGTCGCTTGCATCTTGCTTTAAAAAGCCACGTCGGCTTTCTGTGATGGCGCGAATTTCTTCGGGTGTTAATTCTTTCATGTGAACTCCTCCCATCTGATTTACAGCTGAATTAAATTGCCGATTTTCACTTATTTTCGAGCGCTTTGATGGCTTCGCCGCAGGCGGCTACCACGCGCGCTTTTACGTCTTCAAGCTCGCCCGTAAGGGAGCAGCCTGCCGCACCTTTGTGCCCACCGCCGCCGAATTTGGCGCAGACGGCGGACGCGTCCGCGGGGTTCGTGGCACGCATGGAGACCTTCCAAACGCCCCCTTCACGCTCGCGCAGCGTAAAGCCCAGCAGAACTCCCTCCACCTGGCGCACCATGGCGGAAACGCCGTCGAGGTCGTCTTCGGAAGCGCCGGTCTCTGCGATGACGTCATTCGTCAGGCAAAACACCGCGCACTTACCGTCAAAGTGGAACTCCATGTCGCCGTACAGGCGTTTCAGCAGTGCTACGGCAGCGCGGCTTTTGGTATCAAACATCAGGCGGTTGATCTCCGCGGCGTTCGCACCGTGCTCCAAAAGGTCCGCCGCGATGCGGTACGTGTTTGCGGAAGCGTTCGGGTAGCGGAAGCAGCCCGTATCGGTGGAAATGCCCGTATAAAGGCAGTCCGCGATCTTCGGCGTGATCTCCGCGCCGAGCGCCGGAATCAAACGCGCGATGAGCTCGCACGCCGCGCCTGCGGTGCCTTCTACCCACGTTTCTTTGGCAAACGGACGGCAGGACGCGTGGTGGTCGATGGCAAAATCCGTTTTGTCGCCGTAGGGCTCCAAAGAGCCGAGCAGCGTTTTATCGGCCACATCAACCGTCACGATATGCTCCGGCTCGAACTCGCCGTATTCGATGCTCTCAAAAAGATATGTGAATTTCGGCGGCACGGGGTCTGCACAGCGGAACATGACCGATTTGCCGAGCGCGATGAGTGCGCGGCTGAGCGCCGAAGCGCAGCCGAGCGTATCGCCGTCCGGCGAGCGGTGGCTGAGGATCAAAATTTTGTCTGCGCCGCGCAGGAAATGTGCGGCATCCTCCAGATTTGCCATAAGCGTGACCAAGCTTTCGGGCGGAATTTACGCCCAAAAGCACTCCTTTCTTTGAATCTTTACGGGAAGCTTATTTTTTCTCGTTTTCAAGGTCGTGCAGAATGCGCGAAATGTTGGCGCTGTACTCAATGGAATCCGTCGCCTTAAAGATCATTTCCGGCACATGGCGCAGCTTTAAGCGGTTTCCGAGCTCGCGGCGTACATAGCCCGCGGCGCTTTTAAGACCCTTAACGGCATTTTCCGCCGTTTCCATGCCCTCCATGGCGCTGACATACACTGTGCAGTAGGAAAGATCGTTTGTGACCTCCACACGCACCACACTCAGCATGCAGCCGCTGACGCGCGGATCCTTGAGTTCTCTTAAAATAGCGGAAACCTCACGGCGGATATCCTCCGTGGTTCTGCCCAATTTATAACTCGGCATCGTTTATTCTCCTTTCTCTTCCGGCAGGAAGCGCGCGGAAATGAGCTCCGCTGCAACTTTAAAGCCCGCCTTCAGACTTTCTGTTTCGATCCACTCGCCGCGCGTGTGCTCACCGGCGCCGATGCAAAGACCGATTGCCGCGGCAGGAATGCCGTTTGCAAGCGGGATGTTGCAGTCTGTGGAGCCGGCATACACGCCCGGGCGCGTGCCGAAATGGTTTTCCACCGCGTCCGTGCACTGTGTTAAAAGTGCGGTCTGACGCGGGTCGTGATTTTCTTTGTTGCTGCAGGGACGCTCGCCGAGCAACTCTGCCGTGACGTCTACGCCCTCTGCTTTAAATTCTTCCAGTATTTTCTCAAAATATGCCTTGGCATCCATAAGGCAAGCGAAATCGTCCGAGCGCATTTCGTACAGCATTTCCGCCTGTGCCGCGATGCTGTTGACGGTCGTGCCGCCCGAGATCGTACCGACGTTGAATGTCGTTTTCGCGCTGCCTGCGGGAATTTTGTATTGATAGAGCTCCGTGATGATGGCAGAAAGGCGCTCAATGGCGTTTACGTTTCCGAAATCGGCAAACGAGTGACCGCCCGTGGTCTTCACTGTGACCTTGTAGCGCAGAGAGCCGACCGCCATGCCGACGATGCCGTCAAGGTAGCCGTCAAATGAAATGACCTGCTCTATGCGCTTGCCGTACCGTGCGTTTAAAGCGCGGCTGCCTTTTAAGTTACCGAGGCCCTCCTCGCACGAGTTCATGACAAATACAATGCCGCCGTTCGTTTTCGGCTTTTCGTTTGCGACATAAGCCGCCATAAGCATAAGCAAAGCGACGTTCGCGGTGTCGTCACCCACAGCGGGGCAGAACCACTTGCCGTCCTTTTCGGTCAGTTCAAGGGGCACAGACTCCGGGAAAACCGTGTCGATATGCGCCATGAAAATTGCGACGGGCACATCGTTTTCGGCGTTATATTCGTAAATGACGTTTTTCGCTTCATCGATAAAAGCGTTTTCCGCGCCGTGGTCCATAAGCCACGCTTTGCAGAATGCGGCACGCTTTTCTTCGTGGTGGCTCGGCGACGGGATCAAGCACAGCGTGCGCAACAGCTCCAGCGCCGTTTGGTGATTCGCGAGAACGTATTCGTTCAAATTCATAGGGAATGCCTTTCTAAAGCAAAGCCGCGTCCCGCGATGGGGACGCGGCTGAACCGACTTTTAGTCTCTGTACTCTTCCATTTCGTAGGCTTCGAGGATGTCGCCCAGCTTGATGTCGCTGAAGCGCTCCAGCGTGATACCGCAGTCGTAGCCGTCCTGCACTTCCTTCACGTCGTCCTTGAAGCGGCGCAGGGAAGCAATCTTATCATCGGCAACGATGATGCCGTCACGCACAAGGCGCACCTGCGCGCCGCGCACGATCTTACCGGAGGTGACGTGACCGCCGATGACCATGCCGACGTTCGTGATCTTGTAGACCTCGCGGCACTCTGCCTTGCCGAGGAACACTTCGCGGTACTTCGGTGCGAGCATGCCCTTCATAGCGGATTCAATCTCTTCGATGCAGTCATAGATAATACGGTAGAGGCGCATATCGACACCGTCGCGCTTTGCGTTCTCTTCCGCGACCGGGTCCGGGCGGACATTGAAGCCGACGATGATGGCGTTCGAGGCGTTTGCCAACATGACGTCGCTTTCGCTGATTGCACCGACCGCGCCGTGAATGACATGCACGCGCACTTCGTCGTTGGAGAGCTTCTCGAGGGACTGACGGACAGCTTCAACAGAGCCCTGCACGTCGGCCTTGACGATGACCTTGAGCTCCTTCATCTCGCCTTCCTTCATCTGCTCGAAGAGGTTATCCAGCGTGACCTTTGTCTGGGAGTTGAACATCTCTTCCTTCTGCTCGGTAAGACGCTGCTCAACGAGCTCACGTGCCAGACGCTCGTCGGAAACGGCGTTGAACGTATCGCCGCCGACCGGCACTTCGTTGAGACCCGTGACCTCAACCGGCACGGACGGACCTGCGCTCTTTACGCGCTCGCCACGCTCGTTCATCATGGCGCGAATACGGCCGACCGTGGTACCTGCGACCACGATGTCGCCGGTATGCAGCGTACCGTTCTGCACGAGGACGGTCGCAACCGGGCCGCGGCCCTTATCGAGGCGCGCCTCAATGACGGTGCCCTTTGCGGCACGGTCCGGGTTCGCCTTGAGCTCCTTCATTTCCGCAACGAGCAGAATCATTTCAAGGAGATCATCGATACCCATTTTGGTGTGTGCGGAAACCGGGATGCACGGCACGTCGCCGCCCCACTCTTCCGGCACGAGCTCGTATTCGGTGAGCTGCTGTTTGACGAGATCCGGGTTTGCGGCCGGTTTATCCATTTTGTTGATGGCAACGATGATGGAAACGCCCGCTGCCTTAGCGTGGTTGATGGCTTCTACCGTCTGCGGCATGATGCCGTCATCGGCTGCGACGACCAGCACGGCGATATCCGTAACCATGGCGCCTCTTGCACGCATGGTGGTGAAGGCGGCGTGACCCGGCGTATCAAGGAACGTAATGTCCTTGCCGTCGATATTGACGCGGTATGCGCCGATGTGCTGCGTGATGCCGCCGGCTTCGCCCGCGGTAACGTTTGCGTGGCGGATGGCGTCCAGAATGGAGGTCTTGCCGTGGTCAACGTGGCCCATGACAACGACGACCGGTGCGCGCGGCACAAGGTTTGCATCGTCGTCTTCGCTGTCGTCGATGATGCGGTCTTCGATGGTGACGACGACCTCTTTTTCGACCTTTGCGTGGAACTCATCGGCAATGAGTACGGCGGTATCAAAATCGATGGTGTCGTTGATGGTAGCGAAAACGCCGTTTGCCATGAGCTTCTTGATGACTTCGGCGCTCGTTGCCTTCAGGCGGAGGGCAAACTCGCCGACGGTAATCTCATCCGGCACGGTGATGGTGATGGCCTTTGCCTTGCGTTCCGCCGCGATGCGGTTGAGTCTTTCTGCTTCCGTCTCGCGCTTTGCGCTGCGCGGCTTGCCGCGGCGCTGGCTCTTCTGGTTGATCTTCTGCTTTGCGGCAACGGTGTCGTTCTTCACCTTGTCGTACGCCAGACGGTCGTACTTTTCGTTGTACTTGTCGATGTTGACGTTGACCGTTCTGGTATCGACCACGCGGCGGCGCGGAGCTTCGCTTGCGGCCTCCTGTGCCGGAGTGTTATTGCTCGGCTGGTTGTTCTGCGCAGGACGCTGCGGCTTATTCTGCTGCGCGTTCTGGTTTCTGTTATTGCCGTTATTGTTGCGGCGGTCGTTATTTTTGTTGCGATTATTATTGTTATTCACGTTCTGCTTCTTCGGCTCCTGCGTGTTCTTAGCGGTTTTTTCGCTCGGCTTTTCCGCTGTTTTCTCGGCCGGCTTCTCTTCGGTCTTTGCCGCATTGCGCGTTGCAAAGTACGCGTCAAAGTTCTGTGCGGCATGATCCTGCGTGAAGCGGTCAAAAACGATATCGAGCTCGTTTTCTTCTAACGCCGTCATGTGCTTTTTCGGCTCTTTTACGTACTTGCCGAGAATATCCAGCACTTCTTTGTTCGGCACATCCAGATCCTTTGCCACATCATGCACTCTGTATTTAATCATCATATACGCATTTCCTCTCTTTCTCCGTCTGCGATGAGCTGCTTCAGTTTTTCCGCAAATCCGCGGTCACACACGGCAAGCACACCGGCCTTTTTGCCGATGGCTGCGGAAATTTCTTCCATGGTAAACGCAGGCTCCAAAACGGATACATGATACTTTTCCGCTTCAAAGCGCACGTTCTTCTTCGTTTTGTCCGAAAGGTCTGCGGAAAGGATCACAACGCCGCACGCGCCGCCGCGCATGGCTTCCACGGCGGTATCAAAGCCCCAGTTGAGCTTTCCCGCACGTCTTGCAAGGCCCAAAGCGGACAGTGCTCTGTTCATTTTTGCGCCTCGCCCGCCTTTCCTTTCACATCTGTACACAGCTCCTGATACATGGCGTCATACACGGCGTCTTCAATTTTGCAGGAGAACGCGCGTTCAAAGCGCCGCGCCTTCTGTGCCTTTTTCAGGCACTCGGGGTCCCTGCAAACGTACGCGCCGCGGCCGGGCTTGCGGCCTGTAAGGTCCAAAGAGACCTCGCCGCCTGTCTGCACGCCGTTCTCATCTTCCTTAACGGGGGCGCGCACCACGCGCACCAGTTCCTTTTTCGGCTTCATTTCACCGCATCCCGCACACATACGGAGCGGTATTTTCTTTTGTTTCACGCTGTATCACGTTCCTTTCTGCGAGATGCAAGTTTCAAAAAGGCTTACGCTTCCTCTTCTTCGCCGAAGAAGCCGCTTTCCGGCTTAATGTCAATCTTCCAGCCGGTCAGCTTAGCCGCAAGGCGGGCGTTCTGGCCCTTGTTGCCGATGGCGAGGGAAAGCTGGCTGTCCGGCACGGTAACCTTGCAAACGTGGGAACCGTCCTCTGCCGTTTCAACGGAAAGCACGGTCGCCGGTGCAAGCGCCGCTGCAATGAACTTTGCCGGGTCTTCGCTGTAGTCGACAATGTCCATCTTCTCGCCGCCAAGCTCGTTGACGATGTCGGAAACACGCGTGCCGCGCGTACCGATGCAGGCACCCACAGCGTCTACGTCCGGGTTATGGGACATAACGGCAATCTTCGTTCTGGAGCCGGCCTCGCGGGCAACGGCTTTGATTTCTACGGTGCCGTCGAAAATTTCCGGCACTTCCTTTTCAAACAGGCGGCGGATAAGATCCGGGTGCGTGCGGGAGATGATGGCCTTCGGGCCCTTTTCGGTCTCCTTAACGTCTACAACGTAGACCTGTACGTGGTCGCCTTCCTTTACGTTTTCGGTGCCGACCTGCTCTCCCTTCGGCAAAATGGCTTCTGCCTTGCCGATCTTCAGGGACAGCGCGCCGGTCTTCGGGTCTACACGCTCTACAAGGGCGCTGACAAGCTCCTGATGGCGACCCTTGAATTCCTGCATCATCTGGTCGCGCTCGCTGTCGCGGATGCCCTGACGGATGATGTTTCTTGCGGTCTGCGCTGCCACACGGCCAAACTGTTTCGTATCGAGACGGTGGCGTACAAAGCCGCCAATCTCCGCGCGCGGGTCGTACTGCTTGACGATCTCAAGTGCAATCTCGCGGTTCGGGTTTTCCACTTCTTCTACAATCTCCTTGCGCAGGAATACGTCAAACTTGCCGCTTTCCGGATCCATGTCGATGACAACGTCCTCGTTGCCGTAGCTGTTTTTGCAGGCGGTGGCAATGGCCTTCTTAATCTTATCGATCATGAAATCGACCGGGATGCCTTTTTCCGCTTCGAGGAGCTTCAGAGCCTCAAACAGCTCCTTGCCGTCATTGTTCACTTCTTTTTTCTGCGCTGCTTTTCTTGCCATTTTTCAAATTACCTGCCTTCCGGTATTATTCTTTCAAATTTTTGTATTATAAACGGGAGCCTTCCCGGATCAGTCATAATCTTCGATGAGGTTGACGCTGGCACATTCTTTTCTGGTGAACGTGACCGTGGTGTCCTCCTCGGTGATGACCTCAAAGTCGCCGTTTTCGGCAACGTCGATGAGGATGCCCTCGAGCTCGCGCACGCCGTTTTCAAGCGGGCGAATGAGCTTTACGCGCACCGGCGCTTCAAGGAAAGCCTCAAAGTGCTCCGGGCGGGTAAGCTTGCGGTTGATGCCGGGCGAGGAGACCTCCAAGGTATATTCCTGCGGAATGGGGTCTTCGCTGTCCAGCACGGGGTTGATGGCGCGGGTGAGGTCTACGCAGTCGTCGATGCCTACGCCGCCTTCCTTGTCAATAAAAATGCGCAGATACCAATCCGCGCCCTCTTTCGTGAACGTAACGTCCCAGATTATGAGCCCAAGCTCCTTTGCGAGCGGCTCTGCCAGCGCGCGCACGATCTCCGTGGTGCTGCCTTTCTTTTTCTCTGCCATACGCAGCTTCCTTTCTCCGCCCGCTTTTCGGCGGCTGTGTCTGTTTTGGATATACACCCTAATACAAACAAAAGAGCGGGTCGCCCCACTCTTTCATCATCCTACTATCTTACCGTAAAGATTATACCACAGCGCCGCTTTTTTTGCAAGGAGAAAAACAAAGTTTTCCGCACAAATACGAGTGTGTTTTTACGTTTTGGCACGGCATTTTTCATAAGACACACGGTGTTATCCCGCAAAACGCCGCCTGCGCGCTTTATTCAAATATACTAACGTTACACGATAGAGAGCCTATATTCATTACTTAATTTTTGCTCAAGAGTTGCGATAATATCATCAAGTTCTACTTTTACTTGTGTATTTATTCCTAAACTCTCAGCAATTCCGTTTGAATCAGTGCTTACACGCGTATCAAGGACCAATTTCAAGTGATTACCTTTTTCCTTAAAATCATATGAATGAATGTGAACTGGATCTCCCACTCGCACTCCTTTGATATGGGTAAAAGAAAATTCTTTGTTAATGTAGTCAAAAAAAGGCTTTTGAATAATTAAGACAAGGTGCTTATTTAAATTTTCGAACGTTTCAGATTTATGATGCATTTGAACTAAAATAGTTTTAGCTGTCATTTTCCAGTTCATGCCAAACTTGCGAGGATTATCGATATCAGCAGCATTAACGTTAAAACCATGTTCATGAAGTAATCTTTGACGTTCAGGCCATACTGTCCCTGTCGTATCCATGGTTTGAAACTCAATACCAATAAAGTCTTTAACTTTTCCGTCTTTAGCTGAAACCAAAAAATAATCAACATTTCCGCCTGGAATGGCAATTTCAGGAACAACATACAACTCGTTTCCCGGCTCATGAAGTGTTAAAAGATGCAAACAGTCGACAAAGACTTGACTGTTTTCAAGCAACCTATTTGGGCAGATGATAATATTATTACTTTGATAAGCAACAGTGCATGTTCCTATTGCAGTATTTGAATCACTTTTTCTTGTTTTATAGCATTTTTTGTGCGAATAAGGGCACATTTGAGTAGCTAAGGCGTATGTGAAATCTGCTGTATCGTTACAGTATAGCCCAAAAAGCTCTTTAATCTTGCTCATATTTGCTTACTCCTCCGTTATAGGAAACGAAATTTGTTCATATTCTAAATTATTGCAACGCTTCCTTGCAATATTAAGATATTCATCTGCAATATCAATGCCAATAGACTTCCGTCCAAATTGCTCAGCTACAAGGCACGAAGTACCTGTTCCGACAAAAGGATCAAGTACTATTCCTGATGGCGGACACGTTAGAATAATAGGTGTTTTACATAAATCTTCCGGATACGGTGCAAAATGGGCTTTACGACCTTGTGTATCTTCTGGGATTATATCCCAAATATCCCCTGGCTTGCTTCCCTTGGGATTATATTTTAAAAAATAAAACCCTTTTTCACGCAATTCTTTAGCCCTACCAGAAACCTTTTCTGAATCTGAATGTGTTGTGCGTTGAGCACCTTTAATAATCATTCTGAAATCCGAAATTTCACCGCATTGAACTTGCTTAAGAATTTTTTCTAATTCGGCATAAGCATTTATCTTCTGTTCTTCTGTTAGTTCCGTTGACAATTCAATTTTACGCTTATATCTTACTCCTGAAACACCTGTTGCAGATACAACAGCACCATTCACAACTTTCGTCGATTTTGGAGAATTTCTAACACTATCAATATCATAGTAGTAGCCTTTGCTTTGCTTTACAAAATGAAAAACCGGTTCATAAATGTTGCGTAACTTATCAGTTGAATTATCCAATCCACCCTTAACTTTATTCCATATAACTGTGTTGCGCAAAATCCACCCATTATCAGTCAATTTAATTGCAATCCGCCATGGAATATTAAGTAAATTTTTATCTTTATAACTGTCGCCAATATTTAACCAAAACGAACCTGTTGGTTTTAATACACGATAAACTTCCATAAAAATTGAAATCAAAGAAGCCATATATTCTTTGTAATCTTGTTCAAGACCTATACCGCCATTGGCGTATTGTCTTTTGTTCCAATAGGGAGGACTCGTAATACAACAGTCAATAGTATTATCAGGAATAGTTTTTAATATTTCAAGTGAATTTCCAGCAAGGAATAGCGGAGCTATTATATTGCTCTCTATATATTCTTTAATAACATCATTCATTAGTGTGTTTCTCCATTTAATATATTCAAGTAGACGAGAAAATCTATTTATAATGATATCATATCTCAGAACAAATCTCAATGTGACCTATAATTAAATTTTATTACCTGCTTTACTTATCGTCATTTATCTTCTGTTATTGTAGCTTTAAGTGCCAAATCAAAGATTACGGTGTTAAACAATAAGGATTGTAAGCGCTTGATAGGGTATTAAATAGCTCTTAATTTAGTATTTAGACTGAATACAGAGCTATCAAAAGATACTATTCCCGAAAAACACAAAAAACGGACGCGCCGCCTTTTTGCGGTCACGTCCGTCGTTTGTGCTTATTTTATTCCGCTGCGGATTCAAGCTCGGAGGTCGTGCTCTCTTCCTCATCGCCCTTTACGGGCTTATTCTGCGCGATGACTTCCTTTGCTTCCAGAACCTTCTGGATATCGCTCATGCGCACAGAGCCGGTCGGCTGATCGTTCAGTGTGGCAACAGCGCGGCGTTCGGATGCCGGGTCTGCGTAGAACTTAATCTCCTCGCTCTTTCTGCCGTCGAAGAAATCGTACTTGATTGTGAGGATCGGGTCGCCCTGCGGCTCCTGAATGTCCTCGTTCAAAACGGAGATGGCGAGCAACATCTGGTAGAACGGCTGGTAGTAATCGTAGTTGATTTCCTTGCCGTCCTTCGAGACTTCCAAATCGTAGAATGTGTTCGTTTCGGTGGATTTCTCCTCGTTCTCGATGCGGGTCACGTCGTAGACATCCGTACCGGTGGACGAGGTGAGGGTCACGCGGGAAACGCTCTTGATGTACGGCAGGCGCACAAAGCCGTCGCGCAGGGAATACACTTCAATATTCACCCAAGAGGTCACGGCGCTGTCCGTGATGGTGTAGATCGTCGTGTCGTCGTCCACCATCATGCTGTACAGGTCGCCGGTCTTATCGCCGAGCTTGATGACATGGTGCTCATCGTTCATCGTGTAATCGCACACAGCGACCGGGTTATCCAGACCGTACTTTGCGATGTCTTCTTCCGTAGCGTGTACGGCGAGGACCCCGGCAGCCGTCACGTTTTGCAGCTGCTTCACAAAGTCGTCGATCTTGCCGGAGTTCATGCCGGCGTAGATCGGCTCTGTGATGTCGTACGCGAGCACTTCGTCATCGGAAAGACCGAACTGAATTTCTTCCGGATAGTTCTGGCCGGAAAGGTGCAGGCTGTTGATTTCGCTTGTGCTGTCCGTCTCGGTGCCGTCCGTCGCGGTGATGGTCGGCGTCGGAATTGCGATGAGAGACTTATTGAGAAAATCGTACTTAGACTGCTTCAAATACGTGGAAACGGGCACGATGTACACTTCGCCCTCATACAGCATGTAAGAGCCGGAGGATTCACCGGCCTTATTGCCGATGGTGAACGTCTGGGACGTGCCGTCCGTGTAGTTCATGGTGATCTTGTAGCCTTTGCCGCTGCCGAGGCCGTACTCGGAGAGGTCCTCTACCGCACCGACCTTCTTCGTCGGCGTGATGGAGTATAAGCGGTCTGCAAGGCTCTTTACGTTCGAGTAAAGCACGTCAAGGTCGTCCCAGCCTTCAATGGTAAAGGTCTGCTCGGTGTCGCCGCTCGAGGTGGTCGTTTCCGTCGGGATGATCGTATAGCTGTCGTCCGCGGTGAGGTCTTCAACGCCGATGTTCTTCACGTCTTCGGCGGTCTTATCGATCAGTGCGGGCTCCGTGCTCTCGGAAACGGTGCTGGAACTGCTTGCGTCGTCTTCACTGTCCTTCGGAGACGTGAGGATCAGCGCTGCGGCAGCCGCGCCCAGCACGATGAGCACAACGAGCGTGATGATAATGTATTTTGTGGTTTTCTTCATGGAAAGCAGGTTCCTTTCTTCGACTTACAGATGTCTTCTTCTGAGGAAGATGACAAGGCCGATGACAAGGACGGCAACCGGCACCACAATGGTGAACAGGCCAAGACCGATGGTCTGGATGACCGCGGAGGAAGCACTGATATCAAGTGTGTTCGTCTGGGTCTGGTTGACAACGAGGCCCACGCGGGTATCGGTCGTGCCGGTGAGGTTCTTAATGAAGTCCAGCGTATAGTCCTTATTGCCGAAGGTGGAGTTGCCGAGGAAGGTGCTGAGGTAGCCCATGGAATTGCCGTCTACCACAACATTCGCGCAAATCTTGCCTTGATTATCCATGTAGCGCTGTGCAAGACCGGTGATGGTGTAGGTATCGGTGTTCGGGTTTTCCTCAACCTCCTGTGTGGTCGTGAGGTAAGCGGTGTCGCTCGTTTCCAAAATGGAATACGTGCTGATATCGTTGTTCGCCGTAAACAGACGCTTTACCGGTGCTGCTGCGGCGGCGATAACGTTATCATACGTGCCGCTGAGCACTTTATCGGTGACGTTTGCAAAAAGATAAGCCGGGGAAGCGTCCTGCGTGGTGAGCACGTTGTTCATGTCGCTCTCGAACAGCACACCGGTCTGCGGCTCAAGACCCCACTCTGCAAGGAAGGACTTGAGGTTCGGCATGTCTGCCCAGCTCTGAGTCGGGTATGCCGTGACATACAGCGTTCTGGAGGAAGCCATTTTCTCGTCACCAAGATAGGCTTCAAGCTTAGAAAGCTCTTCGGACGTATAGTCCGTGGTCGGCGTGCCGAGCACAACGATGGAAGCGTCTTCCGGAATTTCGTCCGTCAGCATGTTGAACTCTTTGACTTCAAAGTTGTTGTCGTTGAGCATGCCGGTAAACGTGGAAAGGTTATCGGAAACGGTGAGCATTTCGTTGTGGCCCGTTGCGAATGCGACGACCGGAACGGTATCGAGGTTGACGAGGTACAGGGCGTTTGCAAGCGCGCCGTCTACCTTGGAGTAGTAGTTATACTGGCCGGTGGAAGAATCCTGCTGGATGCTGAACAGGTCGGTAACGGCGAGCGTCTTGTGGCGCTTATCCGTCTTGACCATGACCTTACCGGTCGTAAGGGAGTCACCGGCATAGTCGCTGATGAACTGCGGGTTCAGGTCCGGGTCGATAAATTCGACCTTGATCTTGTCGTTCAGCTCATGCAGACGGTCTGCGAGGTTCGCGACCTGACTGTACTTTAAGCTGTAATTGGAATAGACCTCATCGCCGCGGATCGCGTCCTCGGAGCCGATGATGTAAATGGTCGTTTCGTTGACGATCTCCTTTGCCACGTCCGTTGCTTCATCGCTCAGGGTATTGAGGCCCTCTTTCGTGAGGTCGAAGTTCATGGACGGAAAACGCGTGGTCAGCGCAGAGACCAGAACGTTGATGACGATAATCACGGCGATAAACACAACCGTGAACACAACGGCCAAAGAGCCGTGCTTGAATTTTTCTTTATGCACCGCGGTTTTTACTGCGGAAAGGTTCGGTTTCTTACTCATCTCTATGCTCCTCCCTTAGTTCCAGCGGCGGGTTTTCACCCTGCGGGGGGGCCAGAAACCGATCTCCATC
>OGRY01001271.1_pt1 | contig 18671 bp, 16 predicted proteins | sample 1553551 | NCBI WGS metagenome assembly OGRY01 (sample SAMEA2580101, study PRJEB22360) | human gut metagenome | biome: human gut; feature: human-associated habitat; material: faeces | place: Denmark | collected 2008/2010
CAGCGCATGGCGCACGAGTTGGTTGACCCTTGGATGGAGGAGGCCTCGCCCAAGAGGAGCAAGACCGTGTTGATACGTCGTTTACGTGATTACGACCGTTGGTTCGGGCACGGGAACGGCGATAAATAAAAGATATGAGAGAAGAGAGAGAGACATGCGGCGTCCCTTCGGGCATCCGGCTGATGAACCTGTTGCGTGAGCGTTTGACAGAGATCATGGATCGTGAGCGTGTGAACCGAAACTCAATACACCTGTATTGCACGGGTCCCTACTGGGTAGCGTTCGAGCGTTCCGCCTACCAACTGCATCGTGCGTTCCCGGATAGCGAGACCACGCCGTTGCGCCTGTTCGCCTACCCGTTCCCGATCGTGATGGTGTCCGTTACGGATCGCTCGCTCCGTTCATATACTCGCAAGCATATCTTGAGAAGAGACGGGTCGGATTACAAGCTATTGACTGTCCCCGGGTTTCCCTTGGCGGATTACCATGCGTGGCACGCTGGCGAAGTGAAGGGACTACCTTTATTAAGTGAGAGAGTATGAGTGCTGAAAAAAGAAAACTACGCCATTGGAAAAAGTGAGAGAGGAACTGGAACGATTCATTCCTGATGGGATGGGTATGTTCCAAAGCAATGTAAAACGTATGGGAGATTGTGTTCTTGCGTTTTTGGCCTTGATCGTATTTTCCCCGCTGTTTTTATTTTGTTATATCGCCGTAAAACGGGAGGATAGGGGCCCGGCGATCTTTAAGCAATAACGTATCGGTCGTTTTGACCACCCGTTCAACATCTATAAGTTCCGTAGTATGCGTCTGGACGCGGAGAAATTCGGCCCGGCCCTTTACAAGGGTGGTGCAAACCCTCGGATGACCCGTATCGGGAAATTCCTCCGGGTACATCATTTGGATGAGTAGCCCCAGTTATGGAATGTCTTTGTGGGTGACATGTCCTTTATCGGTCCCCGTCCGGAACGTCAGTTCTACATCGACCAGATCATGGAGCGTGTCCCCGTTACCGTTACCTCTACCAGATCCGTCCGGGCGTGACCTCTTACGCTACGCTCTTGGCTGTTCAATTTTAAGATATTGGTGAAGACGTTTCTGAACATAGCGTTCGGGAAAAAATTTTGACAGGTGGAGTATGGAAGAGCAAGAAAAATCCGTTGCAAGAATTAAGATTTATGGCAGTAACCATCAAATCCAGCCTAACTGACTATGATATTCGACTTAAAAGATATAGCTTGGCATTCCGCTAGGATAATTTCTGAATATAACCCGGATCGTATCCGTCAGGATGCGTGCGGTGCTTGGATCGCCTATGCGGATTATAACAACCGGGATAGCATGTTCGGTTGGGAGATCGACCATATTTATCCGGTCTCGCGGCTGAGATGCCTGGGCGTTCCGGAAGTTTTATGGGATAATCCTCTGAACATACGTGCTTTGCACTGGCGTAATAATTTAAGCAAAGGAAATGAATACCCTATATATACCTCGGTCGTGACGGATGAGGGTGCGACTAACGTGAGCTGTGAGTTCACCTATCTGGTGAACGAGGCGTTGCAAGACGAGCTTCGTTCGTTGTTCAAGGTCGACAAATAATTTAATCCATTTATATGAATATTGCGATTGTGGGTACAGGCTATGTGGGGCTTGTGTCGGGAGCATGTTTCTCCGAGATGGGGATAAATGTCACTTGCGTGGACATTGACAAGAGTAAGATAAAGAGTTTGTTGAACGGTGAGATGCCGATCTACGAGCCGGGTCTGGATGATTTGGTGGGGCGTAACGTGAAAGCCGGCCGTCTTCGTTTCACGACGGAGTTGACCTCCTGTCTGGATAACATGGAAATCGTTTTCAGTGCGGTGGGTACCCCTCCGGACGAGGATGGTAGTGCGGACCTGAAATATGTGCTGGAGGTAGCCCGTACGGTAGGCCGTAATATAAAGAAATATGTGGTATTGGTGACCAAGAGCACGGTTCCGGTTGGTACGGCGATAAAGGTTCGTGCCGCCGTGCAGGAGGAGTTGGACAAGAGAGGCGTTGACATTGAGTTCGATGTGGTCTCGAATCCCGAGTTTTTGAAGGAAGGAGCCGCTATCAAGGATTTCATGGCTCCTGATCGTGTGGTTGTCGGAGTGGAAAGCGACCGTGCCCGTAAGTTGATGGAGAGATTATATCGTCCGTTCACCTTGAACGGCTATCCGATCTTGATGATGGATGTCCCTTCCGCCGAGATGACGAAATACGCCGCCAACGCCATGCTGGCTACCCGTATCAGTTTCATGAACGATATCGCCAATCTTTGCGAGCGTGTGGGAGCCAACGTGGATAATGTCCGTAAGGGCATGGGAGCGGATTCCCGTATTGGCAGCCGCTTCTTGTACGCTGGTTGCGGTTATGGAGGCTCTTGTTTCCCGAAAGACGTGAAGGCGTTGTTACATACGGGAGTAGAGAACGATTATCACATGCGTGTGATCGAGGCTGTCGAGGCGGTGAACGAGGAACAGAAGAATATCGTTTTTGATAAGTTGAGCCGTGCGTTCCATGGAGACTTACAAGGTAAAACGATCGCTATGTGGGGCTTGTCTTTCAAGCCCGAGACAGATGATATGCGTGAGGCCCCAGCTTTGGTCGTGATAGACAAGTTGCTGAAAGCCGGAGCGATTATCAACGTATTCGATCCGATTGCCATGGCTGAGACCAAGCGCCGTATCGGTGACGTGGTTACGTATTGCAAGGATATGTACGAGGCTGTGATCGACGCTGACGCTATCGCCTTGCTGACGGAATGGAAACAGTTTCGTATACCCAGCTGGACGATCATCCATAAGGTGATGCGGAATCATATAGTCGTGGATGGCCGTAATATCTATGACGGTGAGGAATTGAGGGAGTTAGGTTTCACGTACTCAAGGATCGGACAAAGATGAAAAAAATATTGGTTACAGACGGGGCCGGTTTTATCGGCTCCCATCTATGCGATCGTTTGCTGAGGGAGGGAAATGACGTGATCTGTCTGGACAATTATTTCACGGGCAGCAAGGACAATATCCGTCATTTATTGGGCAACGATCATTTCGAGTTGATTCGTTATGACGTGATCAATCCGTATCATGCGGAGGTGGACGAGATCTATAATCTGGCGTGTCCTACCTCGCCCCCTCACTATCAATACAATCCCATCAAGACGATCAAGACCTCGGTTATGGGAGCGATCAATATGTTGGGCTTGGCGAAACGTACGAAAGCGAATATCATGCAAGCTTCTACCAGTGAGGTCTATGGGGATCCTGCCATCCATCCGCAAGTGGATGGGTTATTGGGGCAACGTGAATCCTATCGGTATCCGTAGCTGTTATGACGAGGGTAAGCGTTGTGCCGAGACGTTGTTCATGGACTACCATCGTCAGAATGGTGTCCGTATAAAGATTATCCCTATCTTCAACACCTACGGCCCTAGGATGAACCCAAACGATGGCCGTGTGGTCTCCAACTTCATCGTACAGGTCTTCTTAAAAACTTGAGTTCGGATATGAAGTTAGAGCTAATATCACGGCTTTCTAAATCATTGTTAAACAAGGATCAGTCCATTGATGATAATTGGGTTTCCCAATTTGCCGGGGAGTGGAAAGATACCCGTTCTGCGGAATCAATCATTGAGGACATTCGAAATTCACGGACCTCAAACCGTGAGATAAAGTTGTGATATGAAGAAATACCTCTTGGACACAAGTATTTGTGTTTTTCTGTTTCGCCGCAAATATGGAATAGAGGAAAAGCTTCAAAAGATTGGAGTGTCACAATGTTATGTATCAGAGGTCACTATTGTGGAATTAAAATATGGTGCGTATAAAAGTGACTGCGTTAAAGAAAAATCTTGATTTGATAAATCGATTTATTAGGTTGATAAACATTGTACCTTTTACAGACTCCATCGAGTTCTACGCTCAAGAAAAGAATCGCCTTCGTTCGTTGGGTATATCCATTGAGGATTTTGATTTGCTTATAGGTTCAGCGGCCTGTAGCGGCAACTTGATCTTAGTTACAGATAATGTAAAGCATTTTGCGAATATAAAGGGATTGGCTGTTGAGAATTGGGTAAAGCGATAGCTTCCCGCCTTTTTTATATAAGCCCTGTAAGTACTCAATTTTTTCTTTGTGATATAAGAATTAAATATAGACTTTCATTCCCCAATCAATAAAACAATGATATGGCAACACGAGCGTGTTCCTCACCGGATCTCGATAGTCCGTTTCTGTCAGATGAATGGCATCGTGTATGGTCTTTTGAGAGGTGGTATAGACAATGTATTATGCTGAGCGATTTGTTTCGGTAACTTATTTCTATAAGTATAGTTTAAACTCATTTTAAATAAAGACACTCGATTTTAGCCCTGCTGATTTATTGGCGGGAGGGAAGTGGTTTTGAGCATGACTTTCTTATTTCCGGTTTATCCAATGTCTCTCAGCGTTATTAGAAAAGTACTATTTTCATAAAATAGAATATGCTACATAAAATTATCGGAAAATATAGAGAAAAGCCTTTCTTTAAAGATTCTTTTTGGGCGGTGTTTGGAAATGGAACGGGTAATTTTCTATTGCTTATGGCTGGAATTGCCATAGCTCGCCTTTTGGGAAAAGATATCTATGGAGAATATGGCATGGTAAAAACGACTATGTTTCATATTGCGGCGTTTTCCTCGTTTGGTTTAAGTTATACATCGACAAAGTTTATTGCTGAATATATAAATAAGGATAGCTCATGTCTTAAAGCCATTGTTTCAGCCTCAATAAATATAGCACTTGTTTCTTCTTTGTTATTGAGTTTATTGATGTTTTACTATGCGGATTTATTAGCGGATTTCATATATGCGCCTCAGTTGATGATGGCATTTCGATATTTATCCGTTATCACTGTGTTACGAGCGTTAAGTACAGTAGGAGGAGGGGTGTTGGCTGGTTTTAAGAATTTTAAGAGCTTAGGCGTTAATAATATTTTATCAGGTTTGATAATGTTATTTCTCGCAATCCCTGCCACTTATTTTTGTGGGTTGCAAGGTTCGTTATTCTCTTTGTGTGTGTCACAGTTTATATTAGCCTTTCTGAATGTCTTTAAGGTCTATCATATAGTTGTTAGTCTGAAAAATCAAAGTAAACAAAGATTTTATAGGAGACTATTTACTTTTTCTATTCCTGTAGAATTGCAAGAACTATCATATACGATCTGTAATTGGGGAGCAAGTCTACTTATTACACGATATGCGTCATTAGGGGAATTAGGCATTTATACTGCTTGTTCACAATGGTTTGCTATCGTACTTTTTTTGCCTAGTTTATTGCAAAATGTAGTATTGTCTTATCTGTCTGGTGCTGTAGGAGATAAAATAGCAAATATGAATATGTTTAGGAGGATGTTACAAGTCAATTTTGTTTGTGCTATAATACCTTTTAGTGTAGTGACGTTGGCATCCTCATTGATAACTACTTTTTATGGAGAGACTTTTGTGGATATGCAATCTGCGTTGGTAATATTAATATTTGCTACCATACCAGCAACATTGTCAAATGTGTATGTTGCCAATTTATTGGCGAATAGTAAGAACTGGACACTTTTTGCTTTACGTGTTTCAAGAGATGCTATAACTATTGTGTCTCTATATTTTATTCTTCTAGATTCAAAAGGAGAGAATGCAGCATATAGTTATGCATTGTTAAATGTGATAGTGTCGATTCTGTTTTTAGGAGGGTTATTTATAATTAGCAAATATAAGCATAGAATTGCTTCTTAAATAGGTTGTATATCCCAATAAAGAAGTTTTTTTATCCTGAAATGAAGAGTATATTCGTTTCTTAAAAAAGGATATTATTGGCTTCTACTTATGCTGAGAATTCTGGAGATACAGAAATTTCATTGCTCTATTGGATAATCAGTTTCTTCGTAGAGCCACTCCATATGTAAAATAAAATTTCTGAAACTGACAGATAACGGGTTCAACTGTTAGTTTAGGAAAAGTTAAAACGAGTTTATAGAACCCTTCTTATTATAAGTTTTCATGAAGAAAAAATTATGTATCGTTTATAATATTGCAGCGAAATACCGGGAGGGTATCTTTGGGTTGATTGATCAAGAATATGACTGTGATTGGTATTTTGGCACGAATAATACCGACATCAAAGGAATGTATCTATCTAGGCTTAGGTCGGTAAATGAGGTTGTAAATGTGCATTGGCGTGGAATGTTTATATGGCAAAGCCGTATTGTTTCACTCGCTTTCAAGAGGCAATATCCTGTTTACCTTATGCTTGGTGATCCAAACACTCTTTCTACTTGGATAGCCGCATTGATCATCAAGCTGTTTTTCCCAGAAAAAAGAGTTTATTTCTGGTCTCACGGCTGGTATGGTAAAGAAAATAGCTTACGTAGATTACTTAAAAAGTTATTTTTCCATATGGTCGATGGCACTTTTCTTTATGGCAACTACGCTAAGCAACTGATGGTTGAAAACGGATTTAAGCCAGAGCGGTTGCATGTAATTCACAATTCGTTGGCATATGAGAAGCAATTGTCTATAAGAGAAAAGATTCATCTGAAGGATATTTATAAAGAACATTTTGGCAATGATTTACCTAACTTGATTTTCATTGGACGGCTCACTAAAGTGAAACGTCTGGATTTGTTGATTGATGCCCTTGCTGTCTTGAAAAACCAGAAATTCAAAGTGAATTTGACCCTTGTAGGGGAAGGAGTGCAACGACAGATGTTAGAAGAAAAGGTGAACTGTCTGAGACTGTTGGAGAATGTGTGGTTCTATGGTGCTAACTACGACGAGGTTTCGAATGCCGAACTGATATATAATGCCGACCTCTGTGTCTCTCCGGGAAATGTGGGTCTTACAGCTATACACACTATGATGTTTGGAACTCCGGTACTAACCCACAATTGTTTTAAATATCAAATGCCTGAGTTTGAGGCAATAATCGATGGTAAAACGGGTGCTTTCTTTGAGTATAACAATGTAGAGGCCATTGCTCAAGCCATTAAACAATGGATTGACTGTTATCAGTTTTGTCGAGAAGCTGTGAGGGAAGCTTGTTTTAAAGAGATCGATAGTGTTTGGACTCCACAATTCCAGATTGATGTGATAAAAAATGTAATAAATCAGATCTGATGATGAACTTTATCCATACTAACCCTCAACTTCCGAGTATAAGTAGTAAATTATTATTTACCAACGGTTGCCAGTTGTTGACTTTAGTAGATGCTAAGTAATAAAGTGTTGACATCGTTATATTATGGACATCAAGGAATTAATTAGGACAGGTATTTTTTCTATAGGGCGTTTGGTCAACAATAAAGCTGACGCTAGTAGGGTTATTTTTTATCACGACATTCATGCTGGTAGATCTTTCACAAGTATGTCTACCCCTTTGGATCTGTTCAAGTCGCATGTTGAGGTTATACGAAAGCAGGGCTTTGAGATAGTTCGCGACATTGATGCATCTGAGGGAGAGATACAGATCGCTTTCGATGACGGTTTTCGTGGCATATTAGATTGTGCGGATTGGTTAGTCTCTAAGCGAATATATCCTACGATCTTTATCCCTACTTCGTTGATAGGCAAGGAGGGATATCTATCTGAGTCTAAAATTGTGGATCTACATAATATGGGGTTTAATATTCAGTCGCATGGTGTGCGACATAGTAATATGAGTGTAATGACAGTTGATGAACTATTTGATGACTTATCAACCTCTAAAGCTTATTTCACTAGGCTTTTGGATAAGCCGATTGATAGCATCTGCTTTCCTCAAGGATATTATTCTGATTTAGTTGTTTTTGAATCGCTTAAGGCCGGTTACAAGAAGCTTTATACATCAGTACCCGGTAGATGTAATATAAGTGATAACTTGAAATACAGGACCTTATTTCAAACATTATCTCCTCTTCAAGCCCGTTTGGTACTACATGGAGGTATGGATATTCTTATGTCTCATTATAAGGCAATACATTATAATGGCAATAGACATGGTGATAAATTTTAAATTACCAAAGTGTACTTTTATATATGCTAAGTAATGGAGTTCTTATCATTTGCTGACTCGATCGATAATAACTATTCTATTTTATGTATCATATTGTATTTATACTGCTTCTCATCTTTTCAATAAAAGAGTTCGTTTCGTGTGCAATTAGTCAAACAGTATTTAGGTTAATGTATTTATTGTTAACTTTAATGGCTGTTTTTAGATTTGGACAGGGGACTGATTATTTTAATTATTACGAGATATATTCATCATCTCTAGATCTCGAGAAATATGATCTGGGTCTAATAATCTCTTTAAAAGACCCTGGCTATTGGGTTTTGAATTATTTGTGTGCTAAAATAGAGATACCTTTTTATGTCTTTGTTTCTTGTTTCGCTTTTGTAACAATGGCTCTATTTTATCTGTTTTTATCAAAAATATGTAAAAAAAGTGCATTTGCATTATTCTTGTTTTATGTATTTTTTTATTTTGTCCTTGTTTTAAGTGCTATTAGACAAGGACTAGTTTTAGCCTTTGTTTCTAGTGTTTTATATCCATTGTTGATTCAACGATACTATTTAAAGTTTTATGTGCTTTTATTATTTATATCAACGTTTCATTTGTCAGTTCTTGTTTTAGCAATATTTCCTGTTTTTATGAATAACAAATGCATTAGTCTTAAAATATTTCAAGTGTTGTTTATACTGTGTTCTATTCTTCTGTTTTTTAATATAGACTTTTTGTCATTCTTTACCTTTGGGCGATTTGTAGGATATTTAAATGGAAGTGACGGAGGTTCGGTATTTCCTAGAATTTTTAGAATTATATTGTTTTTCCCAATTCTTGTATTGATTAAGGATAAATTTGTTTCTGATTTTTATTATAAAATAGCTTTTGTAGGCTTTTTTGTTTATTGTCTTTTTTCTTCTTCAGATTTAGCTGCGGCAAGATTAGAGGTGTATTTTAGACTATCAATTATTCCAATCATGTTCTCGTTATCTCTTTTATCTGAAAAATCAATAAAACAACCTATGTTTACTTATTATCTTATTTTGTCTTCTTTTTATTGGTTTAAATGTATTAGTACGTCTATAGACGAAGGTGGATATATTAATTGTAATGCCTTTACATATCCTTATGTGTCACTGTTTGATGCTGATAAAATAATAAATTATAGAACTATATTAACTTCCTAGAAAAAACTCTTATGACTAAACTGTTACAAATAAACACTGTTGTGAATTGGGGCTCTACTGGTCGTATCGCAGAGGAGATTGGAGAAATGGCTATCTCTCAAGGCTGGGATAGTTATATCGCTTATGGTAGAAAAAATGCGACGAGCCACTCTAATTTGATTCGTGTGGGGAATATAGGGGATGTGTGGCTACATGCTATTCAGACAAGGTTGTTCGACAATCATGGATTGGCCTCGAAAAAAGCTACTCGCCGATTTGTAGAACAGATCAATGAGATAAAGCCTGATATAGTGCATTTGCACAATATTCACGGCTATTATCTGAACTATCAGATCCTATTCGCTTGCTTGGCTCGTATGGATGTACCAGTGGTATGGACATTACATGATTGCTGGTCTTTTACAGGACATTGTGGCCACTATTCTAGGATCGGCTGCTATCGTTGGTTGAAGGGATGTTATGACTGTCCACAGCAAAGAGAGTGTCCGGTCTCGTTGTTGATGGATCGCTCTGTTAGGAACTATCACGATAAAAAGGTCTCTTTTACCTCTTTGCGTAATCTTACGTTGGTTCCTGTGTCTCAATGGCTTGCTAATGAGGTGGGTAAGTCGTTTTTGAGAGATTCACGGATTGAGGTTATTCATAATGGCATCGATACAAAGTTATTCGATCTGCGTAATATACGAAAAGCGGCTTTAGGTTTAGAGGATAAGTTTATGGTATTAGGCTTGGCCAGTGTTTGGTATCCTCAAAAGGGGCTAGATGATTTTATTCGTTTGCGACAGATGCTGTCAGATGATTACCAAATTGTATTGGTTGGACTTCACCCAAAGCAAATAAGAACACTTCCTAAAGGAATAGTTGGAATAGCTAGAACAAATAGCGTGGAAGAGTTGGCTAGATATTATTCGCTGGCGGATGTGTTTTTTAATCCGTCCGTAGAAGAAACATTTGGATTAACTACTGTAGAAGCTATGGCTTGTGGTACACCGGTTATTGTATATAACGCTACAGCTTGCTCTGAGGCGGTAGACTCGAATACAGGTTTTGTTGTGGAACCGGGAAATCTAAAAGATGTGGTAGAAAAGATCTTTTATATCCGCTTAGTTGGTAAGGATGCTTTTTCGATAGCTTGTCGTGCGAGAGTCTTATCATTTTACGACAAACAAGATCGTTTTGCTGAATACTTAAATCTCTATCAGGAATTGATAAATGAAAAAAAATCTGAATAAAAATATGTTTCTCAATCCCTAAGGAGAATCCTATTTTCTTTGTCAGGTCTAAGCAAGTCGGGCATTTTTGTTAACTGTCTATCTTTCCTTATTCCCTAACTTTTTCCCTCATTCAGATTAACTGTTTTGGGAAGAATTATATCTATGATGCGTCGGAGTACTTTACTGATTGGAGTGTGAATACGAGAAAAGTAAACTTTCTTCTGAGCGAATAAAATTGTATCGTCAAAACCAGAGGGTAAAAGGAATCATCAGTTGGCTCTCTGCAGTAAACGGGATACTTATACTTTCGGTTGGTCATCTGTCCTCTTGAGGGTAAGCAGAAAAAACTCTCCGTTCTTTGATTGTGCCCGGATGACAGAAATATGTAAAAACGTGTATTGTATTAAGTTGAAAGAGTTAAACTTGATATGGATACTCTGACTTTATTTGATGATTGATATTTAATGAATTTTAAAAATATAATTTTATATGTATGGAAGTATAATTTGTAATGTGAATGGTTACCCATCCAAAGTTCCTTTTCATCCTGATAAAGTGTATCCTGAATTCTCGAATAACCCTCATTTGGAGGTTAGTGATCGTCCTAATCTTGTCTATGATTCAGTTAGGCGATTATTCTTAGAGAATTATCCTCTGAAAGAGGACGAAGCCCTTACGTGTTGGAATCCTTTGCGTACCTTGGTTTCGGAAGGAGGTGTCGTGACAATCAAGCCCAATATGGTTCGCCACTGGAATGAGAAAGAGGATTCAGATATTTTTAGTGTAATTACGCATTGGTCTATAGTTCGAGTTGTTATAGATTATGCTTTATTGGCTGTGGGGCCTACTGGAAAAGTTTATGTTGGCGATGCTCCTCATTGGGATTGTGATTTTTCCAAATTGGAAACGATCTTGAATATCGGAGAGTTTAGAAAATTTTATGACTCTTACGCTCCGGGGCAGGTTCTCTTTGTGGATTTTAGGCCAGAGTGGTTTGAGGCATCCGGGGTTGTTAACACGAAGAAGGGGCTGAAGTTACAGGGTGACCCTAATGGTTATTATTTAGTTGATCTAGGTAAAGACAGTATGTTTAATGATTCTTCTCTTGATGCTAAGTTGTTTTATGGATCTGGCTATGATAATAAAGATACCATACATGCCCATTCGGAGGGAAGACATCAATATTTAATTGCAGGTACACCGATTGTTTGTGATCTATTTATAAATATACCAAAATTGAAGACTCATCATTTGTTGGGCTTGACTGTCGCAATGAAGAATTTGGTAGGCATAAATGGAAATAAAAATTATCTTCCGCATTTCAGGCTTGGATTCAAGGAAGAAGGAGGCGATCAATACCCGAAAAAAACACCGTCATTGATGTTGAGATATTATGTTTTAAGATATCTACTTCCTTTATTAGCTAAAAGTTATCTACTAATGAAACTTTGGGGAATACTCTTAGACTTTGTTCATAAATCAGGAGGGAAAAATCCTTATGCGGGTGGAGCTTGGCATGGTAATGACACTGTGTGGCGAATGACTTTAGACTTAAATCGCTGTCTTTTATTTACGGACAAAAAGGGAAAATTGAGTCCAATGACTTCTAGGAAGTATATTAATATTGTGGATGGTATTATTAGTGGTGAAGGAGAGGGGCCTATGTGTGTGTCTGAGAAATATACAAATCTTCTAATCCATACCCATAATCCATTGGTGGCTGATGCAATAGCGGCTCAACTAATGGGTTATGATTTGAGGCATATGAAATTGTTGGTAGAAGGTGTTAAAAAACATCGTTTTGACTTATTACCAGACATTGATGGTCTTTCTTCTATTCCTATACGTGTCTTAAACGCACGAGATCTGGAAGTGAATACAAAGAAAACATTACTCATTAATGAATTGGAAAGTTTGTCTTTTAAAAAACCGGAGGGTTGGAAAAATGAAAAATAAATCGTTATTAATATCGTTAGCGGATAGATACAATGGATTCACTCCGTCTCCTGTTTTGAACAAAATTAATAGATCTCAGTGGTTGTCGATGCGGGAACTAGAGTTGATTCAGCTCTCTTCTCTAAGGGGGTTATTGTCCCATGTCGTTCAGTCTGTCCCGTTTTATCGAGATTACTTCAAAGAGCAGGGGCTGACCTGTGAGGATTTTAAATCATTGGATGACTTGGATAAATTACCAATTATAGATAAGGCGTGTATCAATTCGCAACTGGATCGTTTTGTGAGTGTATCAGCCCAGAATCCAAAGGTCTGGTTAAAAACGACAGGGTCTACCGGGGTTCCTTTTAAATTTGTGAGAACACGTCTTGCTCAAAGTTATAAAATAGCTAGTAGGTTGAGGTTCCGTAACTGGTATGGGGTAGGACGATGTGATCGTCTATTGAATGTGTCCGGGATTCCTCCCCAAGAACATGGTGTTGTTCAGGATTTGGTTCATTTTCTACATTATAAGGCGACATCAAAACATGAGATTTACGCATCGGAAATAACGGATGAAAATATAACAGACGTGGCAAAGTCAATAGATCTCCTTTCGCCCAAAGTAATAATGGGATATCCAAGCGGTATTGCATCTTTAGCTATAAAATTAAAAAATAGCCGGTTGGATATTCATAAGCCATTAGCCATTTTTACTAATTCCGAATCTTTAAATCCACTTCAGAGAAAACAGATAGAGGATACCTTTGGCGTGATTCCTCGTTCGGATTATGTGGCGACAGAGGGGTCTATCGCCCATGAATGTCCTTGCGGTGGTTTGCATGTCGATATGGAGGAGTGTATTGTTGAGATTGTTAATCAAGATGAGAATGGAGTAGGAGATGTGGTACTGACATTCTTGCATACTTTTGATTTTCCTTTGATTCGTTACAAAATAGGTGATCGTGCTAAATGGGACTTAACGCCTTGCGCATGTGGGCGGGGACTTAAAAAGATCAGTTCGCTTCTTGGACGCTCTGCGGATGTTATCAAACTTCCCAATGGAAAAGAATATTCTGCGGCTAATATAAATATGCGCATAGCTAATTATGATTTTATAGGCAAGGTTGAACAGTATCAAATTATCCAAAAAAATAAGGCAAATATCCTTTTAAAATTAGTCTTGCTCGATAAGAAGGACGTAAGTACTCCGTATTTATTTAAGGAAGAGCTTTCTAAGATTTTTGAGGGTTGTATGATTTCTCTTGATTTGAGTGGGGAGTTGATTAGAGGTAAGGGTGGAAAATTACGAACCGTGATAGGATTATGATTTTTTGTGGTGATATCGCTTTACCTTTTGTGGGAAGTATAGACTATTCGTCTATCCCTCTATCTATTAGAGAAAAAACATGGTTTGGAAATTTGGAGGGTAGCTTATTGATCGATTCTTCCGCTTATTTGTCTCGGAAGGTTGTTTTCAATGATTATGATGCGGTAAGGGATTTATGCCAGAGCTTTTCGTTTAAGGGATTCGGATTGGCGAACAATCATTTGTTGGATGTTTGTTCGTATAAACAGACTGCTGATTTATTGTCTGGACTGGATGTCGAGTCTGTAGGAGCGGGGGAAACTTTAGAGGAGGCAGAACGTCCATTGTTGGTAGAGGATGAGTATGGGCAGTCTTTTGCTATCCTTGCTTTTGGTTGGAATGTAATAGAGTGTGTATATGCATCGAAAACAAAAGAGGGAGTAAATCCTTATGAAAAAGAACATGTTTTATTTTCTGTTAGGAAAGCATTATCTCAATATCCGAAGAGAAAACTTATTTGTTTTTTTCATTGGAATTATGAGTTGGAATTATATCCTCAACCTTTTGATCGGGAACTATCTAAGGTTTTAATTGATCTGGGAGTTTATGCGGTTTTGGGTTGTCATGCTCATAGGGTTCAACAAATAGAATTTTACAAAGGACGTCCGATAGTTTATGGATTGGGTAATTTTTTATTCCCTCAAAATATATATTGGGATGGAAAATTGAGATATCCTGTTTGCTCTAGAAAAGAATTTGTATTTGAAATATTACCTGATGATCTGTTTTTCGTGCATTGGTTAGAGTATGATTCTTTGAATCGAAAGATCGCTTATGATTCATTTGAGAGTATGGATGAGATAAAATGTGAGGAAAGGGTAGCTTACCATATGATGCCTGATTTAGAATATGAGAAATGGTTTTCGGAGAATCGAAGTAAAAAAAAGTTATTACCTATATTCTTGAGTTCGGATACCTGTTTTGAGTTAAGACTAAAGTTTGTCTGGATAAAAATCAGGGCATATATAGTAAGCTTTATAAAGTTACTATATAAAAAATGAAAAAAAATGAATATCAAAGAGTCTATTTATCAATATAGTCCATGCTGGATGCAGAACTATTTTTGTTCGCTGGTAGGTCAGAAGCAGATAGGGGAACGTTTCAATGATGTTTTCGTTGAAAGATTGGAGCGATTGAATAGAACCCAATATGAGTCAGCCTCAACAATACGCTCTTATAAGGAGGAGCATATATATGACATTTTAAGGTATGTGTATAATAATGTTCCGTTCTATAAGAGGTCATTTATGAAGCAACATCTATCTTATAGGGATTTTAAGGGTATAAATGATCTGGAGAAATTTCCTGTTTTAACCAAAGAGGATGTTCGTGTTAATTATAAGGAACTTGTCTCTTTGGGGTATAATTTGAAAAAATTGATCCATTCGCATACGAGTGGAAGCTCGGGTAAAGCATTGGATTTTTTCCTCACCAAGGATAGTATCCCCTATCAATGGGCCGTATGGTGGAGATTTCGTAATAGATTTGGGGTTAGATGGGGAGATAAGCACTTGAATTGTACAGGAAAATTGATCGTGCCTATCAATGTCTCACGTCCTCCATATTGGAGGATAAATAAACCGATGAACCAATGGCTGATCAATATGCAGCATCTGTGTCTTGATAAAATTAAAAGTATCGCAGACATGATCGACCGGGAACAATTTGTCTATATATCAGGCTATTCTTCTATTATTTATGCTTTGTCTAGTTTGATCGTGGAGGCAGGTATTCAAGTAAAAAATCCTCCCCGATTTATATTCTCTGGTGCTGAGAAGATGTATGACAATCAAAAAAATATTATACAACAAGCTTTTCCCGGAATTTTTATAACGGATCATTATGGCACGTCTGAAGGTGTAATCAATGCGTCTAAATGTAAGTTTGGTTGTTACCATGAGGATTATGAGTTTGGGCATATGGAATGTGAAGATCCGACTTATATATCGAAATCAGAGTTTAGAGGGGAATTGTTAGGAACAGGATATTCTAATTTAGGAATGCCGTTTATCCGTTATAGAATTGGTGATTCTGCTATTTTCAGTCTGGAGAGTTGTTCTTGTGGTCTACAATCAATGGTGATTAAGGACATTGAGGGAAGGTCTGAGGATTATGTCTTAACCCCAGAGGGAACCAGAATCAAGCGTTTTGATTATTTGTTTAAAGATACAGTAGAGATCAGAGAATGTCAAGTGGTACAAAGAAATTTAGGGGAGATTGTATTCCGTATAGTTCGTAGAGATAATTATCGGATCAATGCGGAGACCCGAATAAAAAATGATGTTATGCGAATGATCAGTCCAAGTATAAAGGTGTCATTTGAGTATGTGGATGAGATATCAAGGACATCTAATGGGAAGTTTAAGGCTGTTGTGTCAGAATTAAAATAGAATAATATACAATGAAACAAATAATTCAAGACCTCAAATCCGGGTCAACTATATTGGAGGAAGTTCCTGTTCCTCAAGTAAAATCCGGCTATGTTTTAATCCAAACGACTCGTACGCTAGTATCTTTAGGAACGGAGCGTATGCTCGTGGAGTTCGGAAAGGCGAACCTGATTGATAAGGCACGGCAACAACCGGATAAGGTGAAGCAAGTTTTGGACAAGATAAAGACGGATGGTTTACAACCGACACTGGAGGCCGTGTTCAATAAGCTAGGGCAGCCTTTACCTTTGGGATATTGCAATGTCGGACGTGTAGTAGCAGTCGGGAAAGGTGTCGCGGAGTTCAAGGTGGGCGATCGGGTGGCCTCGAACGGGAACCATGCGGAGTTTGTTTGTGTGCCGAAGAATCTGGTGGCGAAGGTGCCGGATGATATAACGGATGAGGAAGCGGCCTTTACGGTGATTGGTTCGATTGGTTTGCAGGGAATCCGCTTATTGAATCCTCAGTTGGGAGAGACGGTCGTGGTGGTCGGTCTGGGATTGATCGGTCTGGTAGCGGCGCAGTTGTTGAGAGCGAACGGCTGTAAGGTTATCGGGGTGGATTTTGACCAGCAGAAGGTGGATATGGCCGCCTCGAAGGGAATCGTGGCTGTCAACCCGGGCAGAGGTACGGATCCGGTAAGGTTCGTGGAGGAGTATACGGGGGGTATCGGTGCGGATGGTGTCTTGATCACGGCCTCCACGCAAAGCCATGAGGTGATCCATCAAGCGTGTGAGATGTCCCGTAAGCGGGGACGGATCGTGCTGGTGGGTGTTATCGGATTGAATATGCGAAGGGATGACTTCTATAAGAAGGAGTTGAGTTTTCAGGTATCTTGCTCGTATGGGGCCGGACGTTATGACGAGGAATATGAGAACAAGGGGCATGATTATCCGTTGGCTTATGTCCGCTGGACGGAAAAACGTAATTTTGAGACGATACTCCATGCGATCTCTTCCGGATCGTTGGATGTCAGGCCGTTGATAACGGAAGAGGTTGACTTGGTGGATTATGAGGAGATTTACGGCGATATGCGCAAGAAAGGATCGATCGCTTCCATATTACGTTTTCCTGTTGATTCGAAAATGGAGTCTGTTGTCTCTATTGGCAATAATGCCTTTGTGAGTGGAAAGGGTAAGATCGGGATTATTGGGGCGGGAAATTATACCTCTGCCATGATCATACCTTGCTTGGCTAAGGCCCACGCTAGAATCAAGTATATAGCGAGTGCCCAAGGATTGTCCGCCAAGATATTGGCGAGGAAGGCGGGGGCGGAGAACGCCACGTCGGACTATCAAAATATATTGAAAGATCCGGAAGTGGACTTGGTGATGGTCACGACACGCCATAACCTGCATGCCCGGATGGTGATAGAGGCTTTACGGAATGGGAAAAGCGTATTCGTGGAGAAACCGTTATGCTTGAATGAGACGGAATTGGATGATATCGTACGGGCTTATCAAGAGGCTCCTGAGGGTGCGACCTTGACGGTTGGTTTTAACCGGCGTTTCTCTCCGTTCGCCGAGAAGATGAGGCGATTGCTAGGTGACGGACCTAAAAATATAGTGGCGACGATGAACGCCGGATTTATCCCGCGGGAAGTGTGGGTGCATGATCTTGAGATAGGTGGAGGGCGGATCATTGGTGAGGCTTGCCATTTTATTGATCTATGTTCCTTCTTGGCGGGCTCGGAGGTCGTGGCGGTTTGTATGAATGCGTTAGGTGAAAATCCGGAGGAGAATACGGATAATGCCAGCATATTGCTTCGTTACGCGAATGGGACGAACGCCGTGATCAATTACTTTGCGAACGGCTCGAAATCGTACGCCAAGGAACGTGTGGAGGTTTTCTCTCAGGAGAGGGTATTGGTCTTGGATAACTGGCGTAAATTGACCGGGTATGGCTTTAAGGGTTTCTCTTCGATGAAGGCCGGTATGGATAAAGGGCAAAAACGTCAATTTACGTTGTTGAATGAACGTATCCGGGAGGGCGGTAAGCCTTTGATTCCATTTGGGAGTATATTGAATACGACGAAAGCTACTTTCGCTTGCATTACGAGCTTGAAAGAGAGATGTTGGGTGAATCTCTAAAATTATATATTTCTACTCTTCGGAACTTGAGATCTCGCCAAGTTCGTTATCAAGTCTGGTATAGGCTACGGGCATATATTAGGAAATACAGGAGCTTTCGGTATGTATTGTCATTACCGAGAGTGGGATATCCTTTGTCTTTTAAACTTTTCATCTCGAAATATACGGACTTGGATAGTGTTACGGGGCATTTCTCTTTCTTGGGTAAGGAATCCGCTTTTCTAGGATGGAACGATGAGAGCTTTGGTAAGTTATGGTCCTATAATCTAAATTATATGGACTACCTTCATCAAGAAACCATCTCTTTCGAACAGGCCGTTTGCTGGATCGATAAGTTTGTCGATGAAATAGAGGGGAATAGGAATGGTCTGGAACCTTATCCGATCGCTTTACGAGGCATCAATTGGATCAAGTTC
>OGRY01001282.1_pt1 | contig 18545 bp, 24 predicted proteins | sample 1553551 | NCBI WGS metagenome assembly OGRY01 (sample SAMEA2580101, study PRJEB22360) | human gut metagenome | biome: human gut; feature: human-associated habitat; material: faeces | place: Denmark | collected 2008/2010
AAAATTTAAGTCTGAAAATCCTTTAATTGCAATTATAATTGATATAAAAAATGCAACAATTAAAAATTTAAAAAGCTTACTGCTTTTAAATTTATCAATTTCTTTTTCTATACGTTCATTTTCCCAACGCTCTTTATCAATTTCCATCTCCCTCATACGTATCATTCGCTTAGTTTCATTTTCATGTATTTTGGCTTCATCAATAAATCTGTACGAACTTCTGTGATCATCAGACATAATTTTGGCACCACAGTACTGACAAAATGAAAAATCTCTATTGTCATTATTTAGCTCTGCACCACAACTTGGGCATTTATGCGGTTTCATCTTCTCACCTCTCTAAAAACTATAGCTATATTATCTATCTTTTGGAAATCCATGATAGTAGATCTCCACATGCGCCCTTGGATTATACCACTCACCCTTATCAGGACTTTTACCATCTATAAGAATACTATCAACCGCTCCGGGCTTGCTTAAAAGACCTAAGGTAAGATCATACATATTGATAACTGTAATATTTTTAAACCCCATTTTTTTTATTGCAGACTGAACATCTTGATAATTTTTTCCATCATGATCTTCTTCACGAGTTGTAAATTTAATCATACCAGAACGTACCATTTCCATTTCGTTTATCTTGTTTCTATATTTACATGACTTTTCATAGTTAATTTTTGCAATAATTCCGCCAACAAATATTCCTAATATTCCTCCACCCGATCCATTTACTGTAATTATAAGACCAACCACAATAAATAAAAAAGAAATCGCATATATAATAAGGTTAGTTCTATTTCTTTTCTTATTTTCTTCCTCTATTTTTCTTAGAGATTGTTCTTCCATGTCAAGCTCACGCATACGCACCATGCGTTTTGTCTCATCTTCTTTTATCCTTGCTTCATCAACAATTCTTTGCGTGCTTCTGTAATCATCAAGCATGATTTTTGCACCGCAGTACTGACAAAATGCAAAATCCCTGTTGTTGTCATCAATATTCAGTTCAGCACCGCAGCCGGGACATTTACAAGCTCTCATATCATCTTTCCCCCTGAAGATAATAATTTTAATTCATATAAATATGAACTATTCTTCCTATAATTATACTATTATACTTCCTGTTTGTCAAGTGAAATAGGAAGTATAATTCTTATAAATAGGTAAAAATACGATTAAATATGAGCTATTATTCCTATTATAATTTTAAAAGGAGAAAGATAATGCTTGTATATGATTTCAGAACAATAGGCAATAAACTGCTGGCAATACGCAAGAAAGCGGGACTTACACAAAGTGAAGTAGCCGACGCCGCAAATCTTTCCGACAGAACATATGCCGACATTGAACGTGGCACCGTTAACATGAGAATAGAAACTATCCTTAAAATATGCGGAGCACTGCATATCACCCCCGATGCAGTGCTTACCGATGACAATCCAAACCTTGCCGCCAAGCAGGCGGAGCTTCTGGAACAGCTTGACCACTGCACCGTTCAGCAAAAAGAGACCGCTCTCGAGCTATTGTCCGTATATCTTAGGTCAACAAACGGGCCTACCGTATAATGCAATACGCATACAAATAAAAAAACCATCGCACGATCATAAGATCATGCGATGGTTTTTATCATATCAAACGTATCCGACTGTTACTTCTTCCTGAAAATCAGCATCTTCTGCACAAACTTGTTGATAAACTTCAGATTCAGGAACGGCTTCAGTATAGGATATATCTTCACCATGCCACGGGTAATGTTGTCGTCCTTGACCTTTTCAAAGCCCTTTGCCACATCACCCAGATCATCAAAGCTGTCCGCACCGAAAACAAATTTCGCACCTGTTTTCTGAATGGACTTCTCGAGATCTTCCTTGTTGACCCACTTTTTCGCCAGGCACTCCATAATAACATAGGCATTGTCAAAATTATCACGGATAATGCTCAGCATCTTTGCGTTTTCCTCCGCTGTAAGGTACATGGAAAGACCTTCGATTACGAAAAGCATTTTTCCTCTTACAATGACCTTTTCGGGCCATGATGGGTCAAAAGCAGATGCACCGATAGTGGAAACACGTCCATGCTCGTTGTATATCTGGTCACGGACCTCAATGGTCTCGGGCAGATCAAGATTGTACCATGTTATCCTGCCGTTATCCATGCGGTAAAATCTCGTATCAAGACCGCAGGCAATGTTCACAACAACGCAGTCGGGATTTTTCTTGATAAAATCTCCCACCAGCTCGTCCAGAACTATAGACCTTGCAATAACTCCGTTGCCCATGGTAGAGTCGCTGTGAGCGTCGTCAAAATCATAGTCCAGCTTGTCAACAATTTCAACAGCCTTTGCGTCATAAAACTTGCAGTTCTTGCTTTTCGAGTATTTTGCACGTGCATAAAAGCTCTGGAGCATTGTTTCCGCAGCTCCGTTAAGCGTAGGTTTGATTTTTTCCATATTATTTCCCCTCCGACATAATTATATCAGAGCAGATATTGGTAAGTCAATTCAAACTATTTTACTGATAGTGGATATCCGCCAGCCTGCACATTATTTCCGCATTTTGGGTGATATCATTGAGCCTGCCGTTTTTCCGAGCATTTCTCACAATAAATATTATGACGGGAAGCGTGAACAGCAGAAAAAGCCCCCATAAAATGCCACAGCCAACAATACCACATTCATTATGATCCCCCTCAATGTTATTATATCTCTATATTATCATATCATTGGGTAGTCTGAATGATGGTGTGTAAGACCACAGTAAAATTTCAGCCGTTTTTGCTTTTTTTCATAAGACTTATTGCAGCTTCAACTGAAATGCACTCAGCATACCTGCCATTCCACATAAATTCATTATAATATATATAACTGTTTTCGGCGGACATATATTCGTTGTCAAAAGTCGAGTTTGCAAAATTCGGCACAATTACCCTGAAACCATGTTCAAAGCCGCATTTTACCGACGCATCAATGCAATAATCCGTTTGCAGTCCCGTAATGATAATATCATTCTCCCCCTTTGAATGCAGATATTCAAGCAGCCCCGTGTCTCTGAACGGACTGTTCACCCGCTTGTCAAAAATCTTTTCACCCTTAGCCGGAGCAAAGCCGCTGTATATCTCATACCCTGCCTTGCCTTTTGTCAGCTCACACCCTTCACCGTCATCATGGCGGACATATATGACCTCAACGCCATTTGCCCTTGCCTCTCCGATAAGCTGCTTTACATTGGCAATGAACCTGTCTGCCATATACAGCTTGTCAGTCGTTATAAGTTCCTGCGCATCTACAACTAAAAGAACCATATTATCACCCCATAAAAGCTTATGTAAATATTATAACAGTCTGTAAAAAGCCTGTCAATCATATATTGACACCCCTATTTTTTAATGCTATAATTAGCGTATGCTAATTATAGCAAACCAAGCTATCGGAGGAGAAATATGAAAATCGACGCAAAAAAAATGAAGCTTGACCTGATGCTGGGCGCATTGGGTGCACTGCTCATGGTCGTAGGCGACCTCGCCCTCAGCATAATACATTCTGACAAATCCGACAGGGGACTATATGTCCGTGAAGCCTACATGATCGGCTCTTATCAGCTGTGGCGGCCCGTGCTGCTTTTTGCAACGGGATTGGTAGGAATGTTTTTCTATTCATTCGGCATAAAAGCCATGTTAGACCAGATAGACCCCAAGTGCCGCAAGCTGCGTGCAGTTATGAAATACGGCGGACTTGCATACATATGCACAGGCGCAGCGCTCCACTTTTTCATCGGCACACTTTCCTACTGGATGACCGTTTTTTCCGCTGAGTTCGGCAGAGAAACAGCAGTACGTCTGGTTGATGACTACTACAGCCGATTTATGCCCGCCGCCTCTATCGCATATCCTTTCATCGCTCTTCTGCTGCTGGGCAGCTTCATTTCGATAGTTTCAAACCGCACTATTCTTCCCAGAAAAATGCTTCTGTTCAACATACTCCCATGGCAGCTGATACTTGTGCTTGTCCCCGATATCCATCAGATGATATCTCCAAACATCACCACCATGGATTACGTAATGAGCCAGTCATCGGGAAATCTTGCGGCAGTTATCATGTTCGTATCCCAGTTCATATGGCTTACAAGGAATGAAAAGAAGCTTGAGCAATAATTCTGCCGTGAATTTATATTTTGTCCCCCAATAATATTAAAAATCCCTCATATTTACTTAAATCCTCTTGATTTTTTTCGCTTATATTGCTATAATTATATAGTTGTATATTTCGCAAAATGCGATATCATATTTATAAAAGGAATGAAAAAAATGCTGGATATCAAATTTGTCAGAGAAAATCCCGACATCGTAAAAGAAAATATCAAGAAGAAGTTTCAGGACAGCAAGCTTCCTCTTGTTGACGAGGTAATCGACCTGGACGCTAAGTCCCGTGCTGCAAAGCAGGAGGCTGATGAGCTGAGAGCTCAGAGAAACAAGCTTTCCAAGCAGATCGGTGCTCTTATGGGTCAGGGCAAGAAGGAAGAGGCTGAGGAAGTCAAGGCTCAGGTAACACGCTTCGGCGACCGTCTTGCTGAGCTTGAAGTTCAGGAGACCGAGCTTGCTGAAAAGATCAAGAAGATAATGATGACTATTCCCAACATTATCGACCCCTCCGTTCCCGTTGGTAAGGACGACAGCGAAAATGTTGAGCTTGAGCGTTTCGGTGAGCCTGTAGTTCCCGACTTCGAGGTTCCCTATCACACCGATATCATGGAGCGTCTTAACGGCATCGACCTTGACGCTGCAAGAAAGGTTGCAGGAAACGGCTTCTATTATCTCATGGGCGACATTGCACGTCTCCACTCCGCAGTTACCGCTTACGCAAGAGACTTCATGATCGGCAAGGGCTTTACTTACTGTATTCCTCCTTTCATGATCCGTTCAAGCGTTGTAACAGGCGTTATGAGCTTTGCCGAAATGGATGCTATGATGTACAAGATCGAGGGCGAGGATCTTTACCTCATCGGTACAAGTGAGCACTCCATGATCGGTAAATACATTGATACAGTTGTTGATGAATCCACACTTCCTCATACCCTCACCAGCTACTCCCCCTGCTTCCGTAAGGAAAAGGGCGCTCACGGCATCGAGGAAAGAGGCGTTTACCGTATCCACCAGTTTGAAAAGCAGGAGATGATAGTTATCTCCAAGCCCGAGGACAGCATGGAGTGGTTCCACAAGATGTGGCACTACACCGTTGAGCTTTTCCGTTCCATGGACGTTCCCGTAAGAACCATCGAGTGCTGCTCCGGTGACCTTGCTGACCTTAAGGTAAAGTCCTACGACGTTGAGGCATGGAGCCCCCGTCAGAAGAAGTACTTTGAGGTAGGAAGCTGCTCCAATCTTGGCGATGCTCAGGCAAGAAGACTTGGCATCAGAGTAAAGGCAGAGGACGGCAGAAAGTATTTTGCCCATACTCTTAACAACACCGTTGCCGCACCTCCCAGAATGCTTATCGCTCTGCTTGAAAACAACCTCAATGCAGACGGTTCCGTAAATATCCCCAAGTCTCTCCAGCCTTACATGGGCGGAAAGACAATCATCACTCCTTCCAAGTAATCATAGAATATGCAAAATGCTGCTTCAGTTTACACTGGGGCAGCATTTTTTTGCAGTAAAAAAGGAAACGGATAAATTTTTTTTATCAATCTCAGTTTTTGTTCCACGTGGAACTTTATAACAAACTCTGTTTTCAGAAAACAAAATGACTTTCAACACTCATTAAAAAATTGTTGAAAGTCATTTTTATTTTTAATGAAACAAATAAAAAAGCCATTTCCGAGTATTCCCAAAAATGGCTTTAAGTATATTTACTTTAAGTTGCTGAAAAAATTAGCCGTTGAGCTTCTTAGCGAGCTGGCTCTTCTTTCTTGCAGCCTGGTTCTTGTGCATGATACCCTTAGCGCAAGCCTGGTCAACCTTCTTGATAGCAAGCTTGATAGCCTCAGGGGACTTCTCAGCGTCAGCAGCCTTGATAACAGTCTTAAGGTTGGACTTAACCATCTTGTTCTGAAGTGTCTTAGCGTTGATAACCTTTACTCTCTTCTTAGCGGATTTAATATTAGGCATAATGTTGAACCTCCATCAAAAGTTTTCTGTGAATGATAACACCCACAGCCATTAACATATTTATCTGTAAACGGATTAACAGCCGTGAATAAAGCCATCGACACGGTGCTGGCTTTTGCGGAGCGTAATGACATCGTTCCAATCACGCTTATAAAATCCTGCCTCGAAAACATTTATTGTCGGCCAAATATTTTCGGACACTATAATATTATACCATCTTGCGGCAGTAATTTCAATAGAATTTGATGTAAAATTTTCTAATACACATCACGGGTATTTTTAGTTATTTTGTACATAATACAATCAGCTATATAAATCAAGAAAGGTGTAATAAAAATGCTTTCATCAAAGTATTCACGTACCGATCTGGCAGTGGAGCTTTTTGACCCCGACTCAAACCAGCTTCCAAAAGGCATACGCCGCAAGCTGAGGAAAAGCTCCGTCTGCTCCATTACTGAAATAATCGTTGATGACATGGTCGCAGGCATTCGCATAGGCAAAAGCAAGGGCAGATACATTACTATTGAAACAGACCGTCTTTCCGCTCACCCACAGGATTTTGCGGAGCAGTCGTCAAACATCTCCGATGAGTTGTCCGCACTTATCCCCAACAAGGAACGTTTGCTTGTGGTAGGTCTTGGCAATAAGAGCATAACCCCCGACGCTCTCGGTCCTCTCAGCGCATCACGCATTATCGCCACACGTCATGTCACAAAAGAAAACGTAGGTTCTGAACTTTCGGGTCTGCAGCTTAATTCTGTCTCGGTGCTCTCCGCAGGTGTTATGGGGCAGACAGGCATTGAATCCTCGGAGATGATATATGCCGTCTGTGAAAAGGTTCAGCCCACCTGCATAATCGCCATTGATGCCCTTGCCTGCAGCGATATCTCACGTCTTGGCACGACCATTCAGATAACCGACTCAGGTATCTCCCCCGGCTCAGGCGTTCAGAATCGCCGCAAGGAGCTTTCAAGGGAAACTCTGGGTATCCCTGTCATTGCAATAGGCGTGCCCACCGTAGTTGATATGCACAGCATCGTCCACAGCATCACAGGCACAGCCCCCGATAAACACCTGCCGAATATGATGGTAACTCCCCGTGATATTGACAAGCTAATTGAGCGGACAGCTCACCTGCTGGCATTTTCCATTAACCGTACCGCACAGCCGAAGCTTTCAAACGAAGATATACTTTCTTTAATGTGATAACTGATGTGATAAAAATAGCCGCAATGTTCCACGTGGAACACTGCGGCTATTGTATTTTAATTTTCACTATTATAATTGCCGTTTTCAATGCTTATAAGCTCATTTGTCAGCCTGCAAAGGTCGTCCTTGTCCTCAAAAGTGAGAACAATCTTGCCCTTGCCGTTTCCGTTGCCGCTTATCTTAACACCACGGTTAAGCCTGTCCTTTAAACTAAGCTCCATTTCAGTAAAGAAATTTTTCATCTGCTTATCCTTAGGCTCCGTCTTGATGACAGCGTCGTCATCGCCCTCGCCATTGAAACGTGCTGCCAGCTTTTCAGTGTCACGAACACTGAGCTTGTCCTTTACAACCGTCTCGGCTGCCATTATCATCTTCATCTTATCATTGATAGACATAAGTACCTTGGCGTGACCTGTGGTAATGTCCCCGTTTCTCAGCATTTCAAGCACTTCATCGGGAAGTGCCAACAAACGCATGGAGTTTGCAATATATGGGCGGGATTTACCCATTGTCTTCGAAAGTGACTCCTGTGTCATTCCATACTTATCAATAAGTTCCTTATAAGCCGCAGCTTCTTCAACAGGATTCAGGTCAGATCGCTGAACATTCTCGATTATAGCCAGCTGAGATGCCTCAAAGTCGTCCATCTCACGAATGATAACAGGCACTTCTGTGAGACCCAGCACACGGCAGGCACGCCATCTTCGCTCGCCTGCGATTATCTGGTAAGTAATGCCGTTTGGCATAGGGCGCACAACAATAGGCTGAATAAGACCATGTTCACGGATAGATTCAGCCAATCCTCTTATCTCTTCTTCATCAAAAGCCTTACGGGGCTGGGATTTGTTTGGTTCGATCTCCGACATACGTAATGTCTGGGATTCCTTGTTTTCTATTGCATTATCTTCAAAAAGAGCGTCAAGACCTGAGCCGAGAGCCATTTAAATCGTTCCTTTCATTGTAAAATCAGACTTTTATGCCGCCAAGCAGCTTTTTCTTCACAGGCTTTGGAGTGATGTCCTTAATACCGTGACGGGTGAGCATTTCCTCTGCCAGATGCTCATACGCCTCTGCACCTCTGGATGACTTGTCATAATAAATGACAGGCTTGCCAAAGCTGGGAGCCTCCGAAAGCTTAACATTTCTTGGAATAACTGTGCGATAAACTTTCTTTGGAAAATGCTTTTGAACCTCAGCAACTACCTGATTTGTAAGGTTAAGTCTCGCATCAAACATGGTGAACACAATGCCGTCAATATCAATATTGGGATTATAATGCTGCTTTACACGCCTGATAGACTCCACCAGCTGAGAAAGTCCCTCCAGTGAATAATACTCACACTGAAGCGGGATAAGCACTGAGTCAGATGCACAAAGTGCGTTTATAGTCAGCAGTGAAAGCGAGGGCGGACAGTCGATAAATATGTAGTCATAGTCATTTTTCACCGTCAGCAGTTGCATTTTAAGGCGGTTTGAGCGGTTATCCAGATTAACAAGTTCGATATCAGCGCCTGCAAGAGCAGATGTGCTGCAAATTACAGACACGTTCTTATAAGCTGTCTCAATTATTCCCTCGGTAATACGTCTTTTTCCCATAAGAATATCATAAACAGTCACCGAGACTGACTTTTTTCTTATTCCAAAGCCGCTGGTAGTGTTGCCTTGAGGGTCCATGTCAATGCAAAGCACCCTCTGACCCCTTATTCCGATAGATGCAGCCACATTTACCACAGTAGTTGATTTGCCAACGCCGCCTTTCTGATTGGCGACCGCAATAATTTTAGTCATTATATGAATTTCCTTTCCAATAAAGCAAAAAATAGCTCAAAGCCACTGTTTTGAGCAAAATTCATTTCCTTTTCAGGAGTATTTTCTCATTACTATAATATTATAGCATTGATGGAGACTATTTGCAACTGGCAAAGGTAATAAAAAAAGAATGTTCCACGTGGAACATTCTCCAATTATGATAAATCAAATAAATTTCTGAAATCAGATGTTCCACGTGGAACAATTTGTATTATGTAATATATCTGCTATGCACTCTTGTTAGGAATACGAACAACATATTCAGTATATTCTTTCTGCTTGCTCTTGCGCATTTCAGCTTCAATGCCTGCTGCTTTCATCACCTCTACAGCATGATTTATGGTATTCACAAAAAGTCTCACGTCCTTGAAAGCCCCTCGGCACTTCTTTATTCTGACCATTTCCTTGTTTTCTTTCATTCTCATTTCAATAAGCTTTTCCGTACTTTCCACATTGAGCCTGCGGCGGTATATTTCCTCAATAAGTTGAGTTCTGAGAGTAACATCATTGACGCACAGTAAAGCTCTGGCGTGTCTTTCAGTAAAGCCGTATTCAAGCATAGCTTTTCGTTCAGGGCGGGTAAATTTCAGCAGACGTATCTTATTTGCCACCGTTGACTGCGACTTACCCAGTCTCACAGCCACATCTTCCTGAGTGTAGCCAAACAGTTCGATCATCACACTGATAGCTTCCGCTTCTTCAAAAAAGTTAAGATCCTTACGCTGCATATTCTCCGTGAGAGCCATTATGGCAGAACCTCTTTCTGTAGTCTCCACAATAATGCAGGCGATCATCATCATACCGCAGAGACGTGCCGCACGAAGTCTCCTTTCCCCTGCCACAAGTTCATAGCCAATATAAAGCCGACGGACGATTATAGGCTGTATAAGTCCGTTTGCCTTGATGCTTGCGGCCAGCTCTTTTAAGTCCTCTTCAGTAAATTTTCTTCTGGGCTGATTCGGGTTAGGATATATTCTGTCAATATCCACCTCAACAACCTTGCCCGCAGGCTTTTCGTTCATTATAACGCCGCCTATATTTTCTAATAAGTTAATTTTAAAGGGCATTACATATCATCCTTTCTTTTGTTGATGATATAATTGTAATGCCCTTTATGCCTAAAATAAAGCTTAATATTTCGCCGCCCTGCGACATTTATTATTCTATTCCAAGGTTAATTCAGCAAATCACAGATGCTTCTTTGAAATCTGAGCGCCTACTCGTGGATATTTTGTCGGTGTGGCTGATATTTTTTTTATCTCAACGATAACCCTCTTGTCGCCGCACGGAAGCGCATATTCATATACATTGGATATTTCTCCGCCCAGTGTCTTTACAGCGTTATTGCCCTCGCTGATATTTTCATTTGGACCCTTCATGGCAATGAAGCTGCCACCAACCTTAACAAAAGGCAGACAGTATTCAGCCAGCACAGGGAGGGCTGCCACAGCTCTTGCAGCTGCCACATCATAGCTCTCACGAAGTGACTTGTCACGTCCCCCATCCTCTGCACGGGCATGGATACAGGTCATAGGAAGTGTCTCCGCAGCCACTGCTTCAAGGAACTTCACACGCTTCATAAGACTATCAAGGAGAGTTACATCAAGGTCATGGCGATATATCTTCATCGGCACACCTGGGAAGCCTGCGCCCGTTCCCACATCGATCACCCTGCCGTTCTGAGGAATATCGCAGTATTTGAAAATAAGCAGACTGTCCAGAAAATGCTTTTCTGATATACCCATAGGGTCGGTTATTCCCGTAAGATTCATCACCTTGTTATATTCCACCAGAATATGAGCATATTTGTCAAGCATACCATACTGACTTTGGCTAATCTCAATGCCCTGCTCTGCAAACATCTTTTCAAACTCTTCAAAAGAGATAATATTCATATTGTTTTTCCTTTTCAATATAATTTGTGAAGCTCATAGAATTTTTTAAGCTTGTCTTTTCTGTCCTGCGGCAGCTCGGTTATTGTATCGCGCCCTCCAAAGCAAGCAGTCTGTGAATACAAGCAGTCTGTGAATACAAGCAGAGCTGTCATTCTCCTGAATGTTTCAGCCACGCCTTTTCCGCACCTGTCGCTTTAAGTTCGTCATATGTAAATATGCCTGCACCGTTGAGCTGCTCCTCAACTGCCTTTCCTATATTCGGAAGCTTTGAAAGTTCGCCCATTTTATCATCTTCTGTCAAATGTTCCACGTGGAACAATGCCTATAAAAAAAGTCGGCACGCAACCGACTTTTTCTTGAATTTAATTAAAGATCAATCTTTCCGTAAAGCTCTCCGTCGAACATACTGTCCTCAGGCTTGGGCTTTTTGTAGTCCTTTTCGAAAGAAGTCTTCATAAGATCCATGGAATAAGGCTCTCTCTTCTGGCGGGGCTTTCCGTTTCCTCTTCTCTGAGAATTGCCCTTGCGCTCAGGTCTGCCGTTTACGGAAGAAATAACAACTCTTCTGTAAGGTTCCTCACCGATGCTCTTGGAGGTAACACCCTCTATCTCGCTTACAGCCGCATGAATGATTCTTCTCTCGTAAGGATTCATAGGCTCCAGAGTGGAGGTTCTGCCGCTTCTGAGAACGCTCTTGGCGATCTTCTTTGCAAGCTCTTCAAGAATGGCTTTTCTCTTCTCTCTGTATCCGCAGGAGTCAAGGCTTATTCTGTAGTATTCCTTGTCGCCTCTGTTTGCGGTCATGGAAGCAAGGTACTGGATAGCGTCCAGAGTCTCGCCTCTTCTGCCGATAACAGCGCCTGTGGTGTCACCCTTGATATCAATAACTGCGCCGTCCTCATTTTCAGTGATATCCAGTTCAGCGTCAATGTTCATGCACTTGAGAATTTCCTTGATATAGTCGGCAGCGATCTCAGCCTTGCTGGGTTCATACTCTGCAACTATCTTTGCATCGCTTCTGCCGATTCCGAGAAAGCCCTTCTTCTCTTCCTCAACAACTGTTACGGTAAGCTTGCTGATATCAGCGCCGAATTCTGCTGCTGCAAGCTTCTTAGCTTCTTCTACGGTATTTGCGGTAAATTCCTTTTTCATATTGAAACATCCTTTCTGTATCGGATTTTTATTCATCGTCGTTATCGCTGCTTACGCTGCCGTCGCCGTACATTTCAGCCTGTTTTCTTCTTGCCTCGGCAATAATTCTTCTCTCGTAATCCTTTGCCTGAGACTTGGAAAGCTTGATTTCTTCGCCTGTTTCTTCATCTCTTACAACAGGAGCCGATGTCATTCTGCCGTTATTTGAAGTGCCGCCGTTCTGCTGCTTGAGCTGCTCCTGGAGCATATCATTGTATTTCTGCATAATGCCTGATTTTTTCTGATTTTTCTTTTTGAGCTTGTCTTTCTCAACCAGCTTTGCAACATACTCGGGAGTATATATCTTGTTGAGAACGAACATCTGGATAAGACCAACGAGAGAGGAGCATATCCAGTAGAAACCGATACCTGCGGGATAGGAGAATGCGATCCATACAGAGAACAGGGGCATGATGTAAAGCATCATGTTCATGCTGCCCATCTGAGCGGAGGCCTCGGGATTAAGCTTCTTCTGCTTTGCGGTGCTGTAAATGGTCATTGCCAGCTGGATAACACCTGAGATAATGGGTATGAGCAGCAGACCGATAGCAGCTGCGTTCCATACAGTGCCCTCATCAAATATAGTCTTAGGGATAGAGCCAAGGTCAATGATGCCGAAAAGCTTGTTGTTGAATTCGGAGATCTTTTCCAGCATTTCGGGAGTAACGCCCTCAGCGCCCTCAAATGCCGCAGGATTATCCTTTACAGCCTGGAGGATATAAAGCTCGGGACGGGAATTAAAGTAATTTACTCCCTCAAACATGGGAGCCGCAACAGTCTTGAGAGCCTCAATGCCCTGCTTGCTGATTCGGAGAATGTGATAAAGGGGACGATATACAACGTCGAACACGCCGTACAGGAAAAACAGCTGTAAAAACATAGGCAGGCAGGAAGCCATGGGGTTTATGTTCTCCTCGGCATAGAGCTTCATCTGCTCTTCCTGGAGCTTGTTGGGATTGTTGGCATACTGCTTTTTCAGCTTATCGAGCTTAGGCTGAAAGGCTGCCATTGCAGCGGTTGATTTCTGCTGCTTTACGGACAGCGGGAAAAGGATAAGGCGGACAATAAATGTGAAGATAAGAATTGCTACGCCATAGTTTTTGACCAGAGCATAGACCGCCCACATTATCCAGCCAAGAGGATAACCTATCAACTCAGAAATAAAACCCATACTTTTAATGTTCCTCCGTTTTTCGATTGATGATGTATATTACGGGTCATTTCCTGCGATTGCGATAATGAACACCGTTATTTTCTTTTTTAAAGCAGTAAAGCAGATCAAATTTATCCGGCACATGATCCACTCCGCCTCTGGCAAAGGGATTGCACCTGAGTATCCTCCACACTCCGAGAACAGTTCCTTTTATAACTCCATGCTTTTCTATAGCCTGCATGAAATATGTGGAGCATGAGGGGTAATATCTGCATACCGCAGGGGTATATTTTGAAATAAACCTTTTGTAAAATCTTATGGGAAGCTTGAAAAGCTCCTTAAAAAGCCACTCCAGCCTGTCAAGAGGTGTCATTTTTTAACAGTCCTCTTCTGCCTCTGAGGGTCTTTCATGGCAGGAATGACCTTTTTTTTGAAAAATGTGCTGATGTGATAGGACTTGCACTCGGTGCTGCCCTGCCTTGCGGTTATCACAATATCGTAACCCTTGGGGAAATCAGCTTCATTTTCCCTGTAAGCCTGCCTGATAACTCTTCTGGCACGGCTCCTCATGACAGCATTTCCGATTTTCTTGCCTGTGGAAATGCCTATCCTGTTTTCTTTTCTGCCGTTGCGGCGGTAATATACCGTACACATTCCGCAGGAAACGAAAGAGCCCTTGCCGTAGAGCCTGACAAATTCCTTATTATCTTTAAGTCTGACAGTAAAAAGCATGGCAACTCCGCCTCATAAAAAATTCTTACGGCTAAAAAATATGACCACAAACCGTTAAATTTGTGGTCATAAGATACCTTTAGCCGTATTACAGCTATACCTGTCCCGTAAAGTCATATTCACAGAAAGGCATAATCGTAAATCAGTAAGAGAGCATCTTTCTGCCCTTTGCTCTTCTGCGGGACAGCACCTTGCGGCCGTTCTTTGTGGACATTCTCTTCATAAAGCCGTGCTCTTTTTTTCTGTGGAGCTTCTTAGGCTGATATGTTCTTTTCACTATTCTTTCCTCCTCGCTTTTTATTACTTGATTTCATATTCAAAGGCGCATAGATATACACGCCATCGGGGAATACCCCATCAATGATATAGTATAACTCAAACCAATGCCCTCTGTCAAGTGTTTTTTTGAAATTTTCAGAATTTTTCAGACTTTTTTTATCACACAACCATTTCTCCATTTACATAAAGATGAAATTCACCTGCATTTATGTTTGAGATATCACCGTCAAAGGAAGATATATAGCAGTCTGATGTAAGATTCCATGTGCTGTTTTCATCAAGCGAAACGCTGATATTTCCGCCCGAATTATCGGCATTTATGGATCCCGTAAGTACAGAGCCGCTCATATCAAGATCAAGGGTAGATATCTCGTCAACAACAATATCGCCCTCAACAATCTGGTCGGTGAGGGACATTTTCGCATCTCCGCCGTTCTCTCCGCTCTTTCCCCAGCTACGGGAAGAACTGTTGCCCACTACCTTCAGGAAAACGCCGTCTGATTCTAATCTTTAATCGTTCTATAGACAAAGCCGAGGATTTGTCTATAGGTTGATTGAGGATTAGTATTATACCATTCCATTCAGTTCACGGTAAAGCCTCTGTGCGTAGCTGTCGGTCATGCCGCAGATAAAATCAGTGGCAAGGAGCAGCCTGAGGTACAGCTTTTCGATGTCGTCCTTTCCCTCGGAATAATAGCGGTAAATTCTTATGTAGTTATCCGAAACAAGGGATATCATTCGCTTTTCAATGGCAGTAGCCGGTTCATCGCTGTCAAATTTTACGGCGGCATTCACGAACCTGTCAAGCAGAAATTCAAATATTACGCTGGCGGATATTTCAAGCTTGTAAATTGGTATGGACTTGAAAACATATCTGCACGCAATGTCGCCCAGTGCATATGCAAGAGCGTTTCCACGGGAGACTGCCAGTATCTCCTTGCCGAAAGTGCCGTTCATTATCATGTCATAGCTGCTGGTAAAGCCGAAAGCCGCACACCTGAGAAGCACGCCCTGAACGTAGATGACCCACCTCTGAACGGCGTTCTTTTCTGGGGAGGATATGCCGCCGTCTTTTGCATATGTAAGGTAGCTTTCCAGCTTGCCCACAGCTTTGTCATACTCGGCACGCTCGCCATCATCTGCGCATTTGCCGCAATAGCGCTCCGACTTTAACTCGTCAAGAAGCTGCTGATAAGTGATGAAGCCCTTTTTCGCAGCATCCTCGATGTCGGCAGTCTTGTAGGCAATGTCGTCCGCTGCCTCAAGGATAAATGCCAGCGGGTGGCGGCAGCCAACAGCTCCCGTGCTTTTGGTTATCTCTTTAAAAATATCCTGCTCGGCGTAATAATAGCCCATCTTTTTTGTCCTGATATCTCCGCTGTCCTTGTCAATTTCCACCGATGAAACGGGGTATTTTATGATAGTGTTGAGCAGGGTGTAATTCAGGTTCATGCCGTTTTCATCAACAAGAAAGTGGAGCTTTGTAAGCAGCCTGAGAGCCTGTGCATTGCCCTCAAAATGGTAAAAGTCGCCTGCCATCTGCGGCGTAAGGAGCTTGTCTATCTCCTGACCCTTGAACTTTATCTTAGGCAGATTTGCCCTGAACCATTCACGGATATAATCCTCGCCGAAGTGACCGAACGGGGGATTGCCGATGTCATGGATAAGTCCCGCACATTCAAGCACACTGCAGGCGTTGCTCTCCACCTCGGAAGTGATGACCTTTCTGCCGTGAGCCATAAGGTTCTGGAGGATCATATGGCCCAGTGATTTTGCAAATGATGATACCTCCAGAGAGTGGGTGAGACGGGTGCGCACAAAGTCGCTTTTGTCCAGCGGGAATACCTGTGTTTTATCCTGGAGCCGCCTGAAAGAAGCGCTCTGGATAATTCTGTGATAGTCCTTCTGAAATTCGCTGCGCAGGTCGGTGCTTTCCTTTGAAGAGTGTTCACGTCTGCGCTTTTCGCAGAGGAGAGTGTTCCAGTTCATTTTCATGTCATAGCCTCATTTCATGTCGTTATATGGTATTTTCAGTATAGCACAGGTCAGCGGTAATTGCAATACACTGCCGAATGTTGTAAGAGCAGACTAACTTTTCTTGACATTTTATCCCATTGGTCGTATAATAAGTTTATAAGGTTAGCGGGAGCTGACCTTAAAAGGAAGGAAGTCATATTATGGTAGAGATAACTGCAAAAATAAACGGAATGGCTTGCGGAATGTGCGAGACACATATAAATGACGCTGTTAGAAATAACTTCAAGGTAAAGAAAGTAACATCTTCCCATTCAAAGGCTCAGACTGTTATTGTTGCTGAGGTGGATATTCCCGACGACAAGCTGAAAGAGGTCGTTGAAAAGGCAGGCTATGAGTTTGCGGGAGCAGACAGAAAGCCTTATGTTAAGAAAGGACTTTTCGGATTCGGAAAGTAATTTTATAAGCATTTTCCAAATCACCGCAGAGTCTGTATAAGATCGTGCGGTGATTTTTTGTGAAATATAGTTTATTTTCTGCTGTAATGAAAGAAAAATTTATGCACAAGTGAAAATATCACTGTTATTTATTGACAAATACAGTTCTGTGTGGTAAAATAACAGTGATATTTAGACAGCAAGGACGTGAGAATAATGACACGAAAAGCAGGAACTATCCCCGAGGAGACCCGTGACAGCATTTTAAGATCTGCCGAGGCTGAGTTTGCCGAGTTCGGCTATGAAAAAGCTTCGCTGCGGCACATATGCGCAAATGCGGGTGTTACGACTGGTGCTCTCTATTTCTTTTTTAAGGACAAGGACGACCTTTTTATGAGCGTCATTGCTCCTGTGGTGAACAGAATGGAGGATATCCTTTCTGACCACTATGATGCAGAGCTTCTGGCAGAAGCTCCCGAGGACGATGTTGAGATAGAAGAGGATTTCCGCTTTGCTGAAATGTTTATGGATATGTGCTACCAATATGATAATATCGTACAGATAATCGTCTCAAACCTTAATCACCCGCTGGTGAAAGGCTTTGTGGACAGCATAATGGAAGCCATAGACGCACATTCCAAGGAGCTTCTCACGAAAATAAAGGCGGAAGTACCTATTCCCATTGAGGAGATATATGATGATTATATCCTTCACTGGTTTTCCCATCTTCAGTTTGATGCTGTCATTCATATGGAGACGCATCATCCGGGCGGCTCACGTGAGGACGTGGAAAAAGAGATGAAGAAAATGATAAAATTTCTTCGGAACGGTTTCTTCTCGCTGCTGACACCATGATTTTCAGGGACACGGCAAAAAGCTGTGTCCCATAAAAAATAACAAATAAATATCACTGTTATTTTATTTATAAGATATGGAGGAAAGAATATGTATCTTGAGATCAAAGATGTAAAGAAAAGCTACGGAAAGGACGCAGGCTATGTGCAGGTGCTCAAAGGTGTTTCCACAGGTGTTGAAAAGGGACAGATGTGCGTTATACAGGGCACCAGCGGCTCGGGAAAATCAACGCTCCTTAACTGCATCGGCGGACTTGACACCATGGATTCAGGCTCGGTAAGAGTGGACGGCAAGGAGATATTCGGTCTTAAACCCGATGCACTGGCAGACTACAGGCGTGACAATCTGGGCTTTATCTTCCAGTTCTATAACCTTGTGCCGAATCTTACCGTCAGGGAGAACATTCAGGTCTGCGAGTATCTTTCCGACAATCCTCTTGATATGAACGAGCTGCTTGATGTGCTTGGACTTACGGAGCACCAGAACAAGTTTCCCTCACAGCTTTCGGGCGGTCAGCAGCAGAGATGCGCTATTGCAAGAGCGCTTATCAAAAATCCCAAGCTTCTGCTCTGCGATGAGCCTACAGGTGCGCTGGATTCCAAGACCTCCCGTGATATCCTTGTGCTGCTTGAAAAGATAAACAAGGAGTACGGAACAACAATGCTTATCGTAACCCACAACAATTCCATTAAAAATATGGTTCACAAGGTCATCATCATCAAGGACGGTCAGATAAAGAAGGATTACCTTAATGAGACCATTATACCCGCTGCTCAGCTGGAGGATCTGTGATGAATAAAGTGCTTTCAAAACGTATCCTGCGTGATCTTAAAGAAAATTTCATGCGCTATCTTGCGCTTATCGTAATGATAATCCTTTGTATGTACATCGTTGTTTCGGTTGTGGCAGGGG
>OGRY01001287.1_pt1 | contig 18522 bp, 16 predicted proteins | sample 1553551 | NCBI WGS metagenome assembly OGRY01 (sample SAMEA2580101, study PRJEB22360) | human gut metagenome | biome: human gut; feature: human-associated habitat; material: faeces | place: Denmark | collected 2008/2010
TGAAAGAGAAAGAGTTGAAAGCACTCCTTGCCCGTGATGAAGAACTGGACGGCCTCTTTGAGCGCATCTATGAGGACAATGTTTCCGGCAAAATCTCTGATGAACGCTTTTCCAGAATGTCCCGGAGATATGAGGACGAGCAAAAGGAGCTGACCGAGAAAATCAAACAGCTCCGCTCCGAAATCGAAAAGCAGAGCAGCCGCACCATGACAACGGATATGTTCATCAGTCTGGTTCGCAAGTACACCAGAGCAAAAAAGCTGACACCCCGGATGCTGAATGAACTGGTGGAAAAAATCGAAGTGTTCAATGCAGAAAAGGTCAACGGTGTATGGGAGCAGCGGCTCCGCATTCACTACAACTGCGTGGGCACCATCGAGATTCCAAGCGCACTTCCTTTGCCGACACCCGATGTGTCGGTGAATACAAGAAAAGGCGTAGTTGTGAACTACGCCCCCTGTGATGTCGCTATTTAGCAAATAAAAAATGACGAATGTTCTTTGACAGCTAAATGCTGTAAGAACATTCGTCATGTCTCGACGTGACAAAAAAGATACCCTGTCTCAAAATTCATCCGATTTTTTGTTTGCTCTTTTAGGGCAATCGTGGCGGCCATTGCAGCATCCATTCCAGATAGTCGGCGCGCGTTATTTTCCTTACGGAAAGAGAATGCTTTTTGTCAGCCCAATCAAGCAGCAATCTATTTAGTGGAAGTTGTTCAGAATAAATTATCGGGCTGACTGTCTTTCCGGGTGGTATGTTCGCCGTTCTACTCGTTGCCAGTTGCAAAACACCTTCATGTTCCCAATCGTACCATATCAAAATTCGAAGCAGGTCGATTGGTGTCTCGTCCGGCATAAGGAAAATTTCTTCGCGGATGTTCATGGCTTTTGCAATTTCTTTTAAACGGTTTGCCTTTGGGCTGCGATACCCCATTTCATATTGTGCAATGCGGTTCGCGCTGCTCTTTCCGTATCCGAGCATCTCACCCAATTTTTGTTGTGTAAGGCCGCGATGCTCGCGTACCAGTTTGATCCGTAATCCTGTATCCATCGTGTAATAGCTCACTTTCCCAAAAAGTAATACCCGCATCAGCAAGCGTTTTCGACTTGCCAGTGCGGGCGTTTGTGTATGAGTGAATGGCTCTATATAAGGTCAATCTTTTGGGTATAACCGCCGATAAAGTAGATTTCGATTTCTTGCCGTGAGTGGACAATAACCTTTTCGATGATTCTTGCGGTAAGGATGTCATCGTATTCCTTTATTAAAAGGTCTTTCGCCGTCAGCTGTTTGGTTGCTTCTTCGTCCTCCCCCTTACCATCCGTACTTTCTGCGATATTTGCTTTCAGTATTTTGATTTTACCGCTGAGTTTTCTCAGCTTATCATCAAGGAACGGTGTACTCTCGTCAAGTTCCAGTGACATTTCAAGCAGACGATCAAATTCTTGCTGTGCTTTTTCTAGCTGCTTTTGAAGCTGGGCTTTCAAGTTTTCTCCTGCTTTCATTTGACGGAGAATACCGTCAAGTTGTGCAGCAACTTCATCGGTAAAGTTTGCGGCCAGATTCTGCACAGCTTTCAAAATAGCCTGATGCAATTCTTCTTCCGGGATTGACGGTGAATGACTGCAAAATTTTGTTCCGTATTCGAGTCGATTGACGCATCTCCAAACGATTTGTTTTCTGCCGTGGATGTTCCAAGTAACCCGCTTATAAGGGCTGCCGCAGTCTCCGCAGACCAGTCGTTCGGATAAGGCATATTTGCTGTTATAGCGGCCTTGGTGTCGTTTGCGTTGGTTAGCTGCCGACTTACTATTGCGGCGGGCGATTTCAGCCTGCACCTCACGGAACATCTGCTTGGTGACGATACCTTCATGGTTGTTTTCAATGTAGTATTGTGGCAACTGACCCGTGTTTTTCTTGGAAACGCCTGTCAGTACATCCTCGATAAAGGTCTTTTGCAGCAGCACATCGCCACAGTATTTCTCATTTTGGAGAATCCGCTGTACGCTCTCGGACGACCACTTTTTGTTTCCTCTTGCAGTCAGAACCCCGCCCGCTTCCAGTTTCTTTTTAATGGTCAGTAGACTGGCTCCTTGCAGATAGCTGTTGAATATCATGCGAATCACTTCGGCTTCTTCGGGGATTACCTCTGGTTTACCATCCAAGCCTTTTCGGTAGCCAAGTATCTGTCCATAGGGAAACGGGAATTTTCCCTGCCTAAACCCCATTCGTTTACCGCGTGCTACGTTCTGCGAAATCGACTCACTTTCCGCCTGTGCAAAGGCGCTCAGCACCGTCAGAATCATTTCGGAGTTCATTGTTGACGTGTTGATGTTTTCTTTTTCAAAAATCACCGCAATGCCGATTGCTTTCAGCATTCGGACATATTGGATGCTGTCCAGCGTGTTGCGGGCGAAGCGCGAAATGGATTTTGTAAGGATTAGGTCGATTTTCTTCTTTTTGCAGTCTTGAATCATCTGGTTAAATCCGTCACGCTTTTTTGTATGGATGCCGGAGATACCGTCGTCGGCATAAATCCCGGCCAGTTCCCATTCTGAGGTTGAGTTGATTTTCTCAGTGTAGTACAGTTTCTGCGTTTCAAAACTTCCCTGTTGTTCTTCTTCCTCGGTGCTGACGCGGCAGTAGGCCGCCACTCGCATTTTTCGCATGGTGTTGTTTTTCCCACTGCGTATCTGTCTAGTGGCTGGAATTTCGATGATTCTTGCGTTGCTCATGGTGCTCTTCCTTATTATAATGTCTGTCCGTTTCGCAGTTTGATGTCGATATGTGTATCGAGGTGTAAGATGATTTTGCTGACGATGGAGCTGTAGAATGATTCTGGAAATGTATCTGTGGGTTTGAATTCTTTGCAGGCGCGCTTGATTTGCATTGTTGTCGGATCGTCATCCCCTGCTGCGCAGTAATTAAATTGCAGTTCTGCTCGGCGCAGAATTTTGTCGATGATTGCATCTGCATCCAGCTCTGGTAATGCAAGGGCTGTGTGAATCTCATGATCCAGCTGAGCAACTTCTATTGACCGGGTGTTGCATTGTTCCTTTGGATTGTGGATTATTTCCGGGTGCTGTTGGATTTGGTATAACCTATCCACGATTTGTTGTGCCATGTTTTCAGGTTGCATCGGCTTTGACCACATTCCGCACTGTCGGCAAGTCCATTGTTGGGTTCTAGGTCGCCAGTATAGGCGCTCACCGCAGCAGGCACACTGCATATCGCTTCGAAATGGTTTTAGCACTGCTGAATATGTTACGGTTTTATTGCTTCGGATGCTGGCAGCTTGGCTGTAAACTTCTTTTGAAATAATGGCTGGGTATCCTTTGGCTCCACAGTAAATCTCATTTGCAAGTATGCGGGCAACGATATTTTTGTTCCAGCTATTATCTGAAAAGTGATAGGCTGTGCCACTTGTGGTCAAGTATTCTGCAATTTCCTTAAAACTCTGTCCTTCGGTATACGCATAGAATATGTGTTGTACAGTTGCGGCTTGTTCCGTGTTGATGACTGAATCTCCATTTTGAATCTGATAGCCGAAAGGAATGTACCTGTTCTTCATGTGGCTGCACGGCTTTCTGATAACTTCATGCCATTGATGAGTTCGAATTGGATTGCCGTATTGCTGATCAGCACTTTTTTCACAAGCTCTTTAAAGACAGACTCGTCAAATAATTCCAGCGGCGGTGTACTGGAAAGTTTCTTCTGGATGAGTCTTGTTTTTTGTAGAATTTTTTCCGATGTGTTAGACATATCATTTCGTGAAAGCTGTTGTTTCCTTTCCCTGATTTGCTGCTCAATGGCTGCACTTCGCTCTATAAATTGTGGTTCCTCAATATAACCTAGTGTATGGATTCTGGTAAGATTGTGTTTCTGTTTTGCAAGATGCTGAATATCTTCTCCAAGTGCAAGGCGTTTTTTATATTTTTGTTCTTGCAAATGCCGTAACCCAAGCAGGTCATCCACAAGTGGTTCCAGAATCGTTTTCTGATTACATTGCAGTCGATTATAGATTGACAAAAACGCCTGTTGGAGTTCATCCTCACGGATTGATTTGAATAGGCAAAGAGCTTTCGATTGCAAATGCGTTCGGCAGCACCATACAAATCCTTGCGTGGGCGGCCCTTTTCTAGAGCATATAGCGCCGCATATTGAGCAGTAGATTTTCTTTGAAAATACACAAGTTCTATCAATCTCCCCTGTAATGCTTTTCTTTGCAAGTAGGTTCTGTACCTTTTCGTAATCGGTCTTAGAAATTATACCTTCATGCGTTTCCATCGCATAGTATTTTGAGCGCTGACCGGTATTAAGATACCTTTTCAATGGGAGTGAATCCGTTGTGTAGGTTTTTTGGTACAAGCTGTCTCCAATATATTTCTCATTACGCAGGATTGCATGAATCGTTCGGGGATTCCATTTGCTATTTTCTTTTGGATATATTGTATTTAAATGCTCAGCAATTTCATTTATGCTCATTCCAGACAGGTAACTTTTGAAAATATCGTTGACAATCATTGCGTTATTTTTTTCTGGCACGAGCTGGTGATTGATTTGCGTGTACCCAAACGGTGTAGCGTTGGTGATATAGTTACCCGTACGCATCCGTTTGTGTATTCCCCACTTCATATTCTGTGAGATGGACAGCGATTCTTCCTGTGCTACGGCGCAGATTATACTCAGTAGCATTTCACCGTTGGAGGTCTCGGTATCGAAGCCCTCTTTTTCAAAGGCTACCGTCACACCAAGGCTTTTCAGTTCACGAACCGATGACAGTGCATCCGCCGTGTTGCGGGCAAAGCGGGATGCCGACTTAACCAGCACACGGTCAATCAGTCCGGCACGGCAGTCGTCCATCAGGCGGTTGAACTGCTCACGACGCTTCGTGCTGGTGCCGGTGATACCCTCATCAGTGTAAATTCCAGCGAACTCCCAGTTGGGGTTTTCCTGTATCAAGTGGGTGTAGTAATCCACCTGCACGGCCAGCGAGTTTAGCTGATCCTCGGAATCGCTGCTGACGCGGGCATAGGCCGCCACGCGCAGACGCTTCGGTTGTTGCTGGATTGGCTGGATAACTTGGACTTGTGGCATGAGAGTTCTCCTAAATGCTTGCACTCATTGCGCGAAGTGTGTCCAGTATCTTTTTCCCTGTAGGAGAATTGGTGGAGAAGCGCTCTTTTTCAAAATCAGTTGTTATACCAAGGCTCTGCAATTCTTGCAGGATTGTCAGCAGGTCTGCTGTACGGCGGGCAAGATGTGTCGTTGACTGCACCACAATGCAGTTGACACGTCCTGCACGGCAGTCAGTCAGCAATCGGTTGAGTTCCGGGCGTTGGCGCAGATCCGTACCCGTAACGCCATAGTCAGCATAAATCGCCATATGTTTAGGTAATTCTTCACGTTGCAATGCAGGGTGGGTTGCACCTTTATCCACACAGATGTAACGCGCCATGGATTTTCTATCTGCTATTTGTGGCATGACTTTCTCCTTTGCATTTGACGCTGTGACATTCTTTTTATCACATACAACATACTCGAAAGGCAGGTCAAAAGCTATTCACGAGAACCACTAAACTTCTCGGCGCAAAACGCCGCATTTCCGGGCATAACCAACATTCGTGCGCTGGCAGATGTCCCTAGGCAATCTTCCGTTTGCGGCAGCGGATACCAGCGCGGCATAGGCCAGTGCATATTTCAGCTCCTGTTCCAGTCTTACGGGAAACGGGTCAATTTGCATCGACAGCCACCTCCCACGGCACTCTTTTTCCGGTTCGCGCGGTACGAGCCAGGATGCGACTCTCCAACCCTGTCAGATAGAGTTCATATTGTAGATTGGTTTCGGTCGTAATCAGTACGGCACTGTAATTTTGCAGAAAGCGTAGGATGCGGTACAAGATTGTAATGTCGTGGCTCAAACGGTCAAGGCTCTGCACCATGACGGCATTGACACGCCCCTGTTGCACAGCGGTGAGCATGACAAACAAATCAGGTCGCCAGAACTCGGTGCCGTACTTCTGCTCCATGCAGGAGTTGACGATGATGTAGCCGCGCCTGTCGGCTTCGCGCATGACATCGGCAAGCTGTTCTTCCAATGCGGGCAGGTTCGGTGCGGCACTGCGGGCGAACGCCCAAATTTTGTATTCTTTCATGGGCGCACCTCAGAATTGATCCATAAGTGGGAGACGGACATCAAAGCGGGGCTTGCCAAAGGAGGCCCGCGTGAAGCGGTCGCCGACAAAGCGTTCCAGACCGCTGTTGATGAGTTCGGCGTTTAGGTCACATTCGGTGGTGATGAGATAGACATCATTCTGACGCAGAATTTCAATAACTCCTACCAGTATGTAGCTGTTGCGGCTGATTTGCTCCAAATCGCGCACCATCACGGCTTCAATCCGACCGTTCTCTACTGCGTCCAACATAGAACGCAGACCAATGCGGTCTTTCAAGGTGTTGCCGCTGCAATGGTCAAAAGATGTGCCGCGTACAAGGAATCCATGCCCTGCTGCTTCGTCGATAAGGTCATACAGCCGGTCAAAGGCAATGCACGGATCGCTGTTGGCGCAGCGCACATAAATCCAGACATCGTGGTTTCGCATAAGGTACATCTCAGGTTCCTCTTTTCACAAAAAGTAATCCGGGCTCTTCTGCTCCCGGATGAATTGCTGCACATCTTCAATTTTCTCGATGATTGGGCAGGTCGGCAGCGCTGCCAGCGCGGCATCATGGTACTTGCCGCCGATGCCCGCACGTTCGTCCAGAATCGCCACCACGCAGGAGTCCTGCTCGGTACGGATGGCACGACCAAAGCCCTGCCGCAGTTTTTTCTGCATTTCGGGGATAATTTCGGCGTTTATGTAGTCGCGCAGATTCGGGTACTGCCGGCGTTCGTAGTTGCTGACCGGGTCGGGTATCGGAAACGGCAGCTTGGCGATGATCAGCAAAGACACCATGTCACCGGGAAAGTCGATGCCCTCCCAGCAGGAGCCTGCCGCAAACAGAACGCCGTTGCCGGATTGCTTGAACTTCTGGATGATTTTGCCGCCGTTGCGCCATGCCTGATAGGTCGGGTATTGCCACTGACCGTCCGTCAGCGCGCGGACTTCCGCCATCTGGCGGTACGCTGTGAACAGCACCAGCGCATGACCGTGACAGGCACCAACCAACCGAACGATTTCTTCTGCCATTCGGCGGTTGTCCATTCGCGTTTTTGTGCGCGGCGGAAAGTATAACAGACATTTTTTCTTGTAGTTAAACGGAGAATCCGCGCGGAAGTGGCGCAACGGCCGGTAGGTTGTCAGCCCCAAAAGCTGTTCGGTGTGGCTGAAATCTCCGGCTGCAGCCAGCGTGCCGGAGGTCAGAATCGCGGGTTCGCGTGTGTTCCACAGGGCGCTGCGGAGCAGCTGCGGTACGCGGTTGCTGGCTGCGCAGAATGTGGGCTGGCCATCGGCATCGTAGTCGATGTATAAGATGCGCGTCGGCACCTCCAAAAGAAAAAGGCGCAGGAGGCTTTCTGCTTCTCCCAGCCTGTTCAGCAGGTATCGCGGCACATCCGGCAATCCGCCAGCATTTTGCAACAGTGCTATACAGTCGATGAGAGCAGCGCGGCGGAACGGTGTAAGCACGAACGGTTCGCTCACTTTTCTTCGCAGCTTGGAAAACCCCTGCGTGCAGGAGAACGACAGCGTAAGGAACGTCGTCCGCAGCTGTCTGGCAAAATCCTTGTAGTGCGCCTGTTGTAATAAAAGGCACAATTCATCCATGGCGCGCGAGGATAGTGTTTCCGTGTACATCTGACGGGCGGCATCGGGCAGTTTGTGTGCCTCGTCCACCACCAGCGCCTGATAGCTGCGCAGGAGCAGCGGCCTATCTTCAAGTCGGTGCGATGCGTCTGCCAGCAAATAATTGTGATTGCAAATTTGGATGTCGGGTTTCATGGAATCCCGCAGATACTGCTGGTAGCGGCAATCCAAGCGCATAAAGCAATCTCGCGGGCAGGACTGCGGCACACAAATTCGGCAGCGGTCATACCGGGAAAGTTCCGGGATATGATCCATGTCCAAAATGTGCGCAGCAATGTTCAGGCTGTTGGTCTGCCGTTTTCTGCTTGGCTGCACCAGCGATGCTCTTTCGGCAAGGCGGGCATCGCAGACAAAGCGTTCTTTTCCCTTGCGGACAACGGCTGTGATGGGTGCGGTAATGATACCTTCGTCCAGCAAGACAGCGGACAGGTCGGGCAGATACTCAGTAAGGATAGCGTCCTGCAAGGCAACGCTGGAAGTGGAGATAACGATAGGCAGTTTCATCCGTTCGGGACGGTTCATCTGCCAAAGAATACAGCCCACGAGGTAGGCCAGCGTCTTGCCGGTACCCACGCCTGCTTCGCACAGGGAAATTTCTTTATTATATAGGGTATCTAAAACTTCATGGCAAAGCGCGATTTGTTCCTCGCGCACTGCCATACCGTGCCGGGGTAAAATCTCCCGGAAAATCTGTTCGGCTATGTGGTGGGATTCCGCATAGCCCGTTGGATAGGTTTGCATTTTACACCCCTGTTTTCCATCCCGTTTAAAGCAAAATGATGGGCAGCAGGCGCTTGGGGTCCTGCTGCCCACGATTTGCCCTAAACGGCAAAAGTAGATAGTTAAGAAACTGTGCCACATTTGCCGCCCGCACCCCTGACACCGGGAACACAACAGGCAGGCCACTGGCAATGGCCGTTCACTGACTTTGCCGGAGTCTTACTGCTTACAACTCCGGCTCGGTCACCCCCTCTGACGCGGGAGGCTGCAGGTGTATCATTATAGCCTTTTCCTTGGCAACATATGGTTTTGCCAAACCGCCCATCGGGTCTGCCGGAAAAGGAACGTACCTGTTATGCTGGGTATTCAGTTGTCAAGGTGCTGGGGAACGGACTATATCCGCTAAAGAGAAAAGCGTCGGAGAATGGAGTGTGCCGCCATACGATCTTCTTCTGTTTCTGCCTCATTGTACTTCCTGCGAAGCCACTCAATTTCTATCGGTTTTAAGTATGCTGTATGAGAATTGGGTCTGCGGTCTATAAGAGAAATTCCTCCATGCGGACCGGGCTTCGTGTCAATTTCGTAAAAGTCCATAAGGTAAACAATATCATAATTGATTGTGCGGCGAGAAACGCCGAACCGTTTCGCAAAATCATCGATGCTATATTTTTTATATGTATATAAAAGCTCAATAATTTCATTGCGGCGTATTTCGACGTCAGACACTCCATCACCTCCTCTCATTTCTCTAAACCCCATCTTAAATGTAATTAGTGCAAAAACCTTGCACTAATTATTTGAACTTTTTGTGAATTTTTGAAGTTAAAAAAACACCGCCGATTTCAGTAAAGGAATCAGCGGTGTTTTGCATTAGAAGTTTTTTATTCCGACTATATGCCAATAGCGGAAAAGTTCCTGTCTCATACAGAAAGATTCAGTGTAAGTTCTTCAATGAAATATCTCTGTACTAGTTTTTCTGCTGTTTGCAATGTATCAGGTACAGCATAAAATTTATAGCAATACCGCACAATTCCCGCCTGACGGCTTAAGCACCGTTCCGGCGGCTGCCGCATCTTGCTCGCCGTATCGGTACTTAGAATTATGCGGTATTGCCTTATATTACTTCACCTATTATTATGTGTATCCTTACCATCTTGCTTTTATAAACTTTTTTCATCTGTTTTGCTTGCGTATCCAGCACAGATTGATTTCTAAGTTGCGGTGTTTTTCTATCCCGATGTTCGCTGCCAAGCGAATAGTCTTACTTCACACCCTTGTCACCAAGGTCTGACAGGTACCGCGCACGGCATAGCTGCCGCTGCCTGCGGGCAGGAAGAAGCTGTCGCCTTTCTTGACGACCACGGTCTCACCACCGCAGGTCAGCTCACCCTCGCCGTCTGTGACGAGCAGCGAAACAAAGCTCTTCTCGTCCGCTGTGTCCTCAAACGCGCCGTTCTTGGCATCCACGGTGAAATATTCACCCTGCGCCAGATGGCTGCCGAAGTCATGCTTGACAGGCGGGGTGCGCAGGGTCACGTCCAACGCCTTCTCCACATGCAGGGCGCGGGGCTTGCCGTCCGCCCCCACCCCGCCGGCATTGGTATGTGCGTAATCGTACACACGGTAGGTCACGTTGGAGTTCTGCTGTACCTCGGCAATGACAATGCCCTTGCAAATGGCGTGCAGCGTGCCGGCCGGAATAAAGAAGCAGTCACCCTTGTGCACCGGCACGGCGTTCAACACCTCGGTCAGGGTGTTATTCTTGATGCGCTCCTCAAACTCCGCCTTGGAGATTTCATGGTCAAAGCCATAGTACAGGAAGGCACCCGGCTCACAGTCCAGCACATACCACATTTCGGTCTTGCCGTACTGATGCTCGTTTTTCAGCGCGTACTCGTTGGAGGGGTGTACCTGAATGGACAGATTGTTCTTTGCGTCAATGAACTTTGTCAGGATTGGGAACTGTTCAAACTTCTCGCAGTCGGTGCCAAGGCAGCCCGGGTGGGCGGTCACATAGTCCGCCAGCGTTGTGCCGTCCGCCAGATAGCTGGGACCGTCCGGGTGGCAGGAAAGCACCCACGCCTCGGCCAGCGGGTTCAGATCGCTCTTGATGCCAAAGTCACTGCGCAGGCGGCTGCCGCCCCACAGGTAATCCTTGCAGCTGGGAGTCAATTTCAGTATATTCATATGGATCTCCTTTACCTCAAAATTTCATTTTTTACTCAGGCATCTTCTGTTTCCTGTTCTCGCAAAAAATAGCACACAATAAACGCTGACTGTGTCATGCCCAGCCAGAGTAGAAACACCGCATTCCAGCCTCGGCTATGCCGCCGATGCCCCGTGCGGTCGCAGCTGCACCAAAATAGGTTATGGCGCTCAGCACAGGGCGCTAAAATCTTCACTTTAAGCAAACCACTTCTCGGCGTCTTTCACAATTTCACATTCGACCTTTTCAGCAGCTTCTCTGTTTTCGGCACTGACAGAAATGTAAATTTTCAGTTTCGGCTCCGTGCCGGAGGGACGCACGACAATAGAGCAGTTATCTTCCAGCAGGAACTTCAGCACTTCAGACTTGGGCAGCCCGTCCAGGCCATAAGCATAATCCAGCAGCTTTACAACCTTCTTACCGCCAAACGCTTTGATATTGCCGCGGAATGCCTGCATAATGCTCTGCATCTTGGCAAAACCGGCGCTGCCGTCGAACTCGTAGCTGTGCAGGGTGTTCAGGCAGTAGCCATAGGTCTTGTACAGCTCGTCCAGCTTATCCAGCAGGCTGATGCCCTTGGTGGCGTAGTAGCTGAACATCTCGCAGATCATGTAAGCACCGTCCACGCCGTCCTTATCGCGGACGTAGGAGCCGGTCAGGTAGCCGTAGCTTTCCTCAAAGCCGAACACATAGCTGTCTGCCCTGCCCTGCTTTTCCAGCTTGCCAATCTGCTCACCGATAAACTTGAATCCCGTCAGCACATTGATTGTCCGCAAACCATAATGGGTAGCGATTTGCTCGCCCATATCCATCGTCACGATGGTTTTGATCATAACCGGGTCAGTGGGCATCTTGCCGTGTTTCACACGCTGGCAGCAAATATAATCCAGTAACAGCATACCTGTCTGGTTTCCGGTCAGCAGTTCATATTTACCCGCCTTGTTCTTGACTGCAATGCCCACACGATCGCAGTCCGGGTCGGTGGCAAGCAGTAAATCCGCATTGCACTTTTTGGCATACTCCATGCCCAGTGCCATAGCTTCTTTAATCTCCGGATTCGGGTACGGGCAAGTCGGGAAGTTCCCGTCCGGCTGCTCCTGCTCCTTGACCACGGTGATGTTGGTGTAGCCCATCTCCTTCAGTGTGCGGGTCACAGGCTTCAGGCCGGTGCCGTTCAGCGGGCTGTAAACAATAGCCACATCCTTATTGACTTCTTCGCCAAACAGGACAGACTGATTCTTGACCTCATTCACAAATGCGGTATAGACTTCGTCCGGGATGTACTGGATGTTGCCGCTTGTAACACCTGCTTCAAAATCGCTAGTCTTGACGTCTGCAAAAATGTCCAGCTTCTCGATTTCGGCAAGAATCTCCGCAGCAGCCTCAGTGGTAATCTGGCAGCCATCTGCGCCGTAAACCTTGTAGCCGTTGTATTTGCCGGGGTTGTGGGAAGCGGTGACCATGACACCCGCAGAGGTATGCAGATAACGGGTCGCAAAGGACACTGTAGGAACAGGCATCAGAACAGGCCAGATATTGACTTTCACTCCATTTGCTGCAAACACACCAGCGGCAACTTTTGCGAACACGTCGCTCTTGATGCGGCTGTCATAGCCGATTGCCACAGAAGGTTCTGCAAAGTTTTTCTTCAGATAGTCAGCCAAGCCCTGCGATGCTTTTGCGACCGTGTAAATATTCATGCGGTTAGTACCCGCACCGATTACGCCGCGCAGACCACCCGTGCCAAAGGCAAGGTCACGGTAGAATGCATCCTCGACTTTTGCATCATCCAGCGTTTTCAGTTCGGCGGCAACATCGGCATCTGCCGTTGCATTAGCAAACCATCGCTCATATTCTTTTTTGATGTCCATCTTAATTTTCCTCATTCCATGCGGCTTTTGGCCAGCAGGGCTGCACCGATGACCCCTGCGCGGTAGCCCAGCGTGCAGGCTGTAATGCGGGTATGTTTTTGGGCAAAATCATGTCCGAACACCATGGGCTCCACGGCGGCACGCAGCGGCTTCAGCAGGTTTTCACCCTGGTTGGCTACACCGCCGGACAGCCCGATGACCTCCGGGAAAAAGATGTTAATCAGGTTGGCAATGCCTACCGCAAGATAATGAATGTAGGTATCCACAACCTGCTGTGCGGCGGCATCCCCCTGCGCAGCGGCATCAAATGCCGTGCGACCGTTCACGTCTTCCGGCTTTGCGGCCAGCACGTTCAGCGCACTTTCCGGGTGGGCAAGCCGTGCTTCTTTTGTCATGCGGATCAGTGCGGTTGCACTGGCTAGTGCCTCAAGGCAGCCGGGGCGACCGCAGGTGCAGCGCGGGGCGTCCGGTGTGTCCAGAACAACCATGTGTCCGGCTTCGGAGGCAGCGCCGGTGTAGCCTGTCAGCAGTTTTCCATCCAGTACAACGCCTGCACCAACGCCGGTTCCCAAAGTAACGACAACGGTACTCTGTGCGCCTTTAGCGCAGCCCGCAAGGGCTTCGCCCAATGCAGCAACGTTTGCATCATTGCCAACGACAACCGGCAGACCTATCTTTTGAGCCAGATATTCCTCCATTGCAAAATCATGCCAGTCCAGATTGTTGGAATACAGCACGGTTCCGCCGTCCACAGTTCCCGGACATCCGACACCAACACCTGCAACGTCCTTTCCTTCTGCCAGCTGCAGGCACAGCGTTGCAATGTCATCGCAGACCGCTTCCGCCGGACGCGGCAGGTTCGTCGGGATGCCGGCTTCGCACAGAATTTCGCCCTCGCTGTTCACGAGTGCGGCCTTGATGTTTGTGCCGCCAAGATCTACGCCCAGATACAACATATGCCGTTTCTCCTTCCTTGTTTTACTCTACGGTCAGGTCGGCGCGCAGCAGAATATTTTCCGCATTGTCGCCAAGCTGGAGTTCAAATTTTCCGGGTTCTACCCGCCATACATAATCGGGACCAAGGGTACGCAGCTGCTTTGGCCCGATGGTCAGTTCCACCCGACGGCTTTCACCGGGTGCAAGCGTCAGACGGCGGAAAGCTGCCAGCTGGCGTTCCGGCTTCACGACGGAGCTGAACATATCCCGCACATACAGCTGCGGCACGGCATCGCCGGTGTACTTGCCGGTATTGGTGACTGTGACACTGACAGTGACCGTGTCCTGCGGACCGATCACACTGCGACTCAGGGTCATATCGCTGTAAGCAAACGTTGTGTAGGTCAGACCGTAGCCAAACGGATACAGCGGCAGCCAGTCCATCTCCACATACCGTTTTCCGCCGCCGGGTCGCCGGCTGTAATGGCAGGGAATCTGCCCGACACTGCGCGGGAATGTGATGGGAAGCCGTCCACCCGGGGCTGCATTGCCAAACAGTGTTTTTGCAATAGCGGTGCCGCCCTGCTCACCGGGGAACCACGCCTCCAGAATGGCAGGCAGATGATCGTTTTCCCAATTTGCCGTAACGGGGCGTCCGCTTTGCAGCACCAGCACCACAGGGGTTCCGGTTGCATAAACAGCCTGTACCAGCTCAAGCTGCCGACCGGGCAGGTTCAGGTCGGTGCGGTCAAAGTTCTCGCCGCTGGTCTCCTCGTTGTCGCCCATGCAAAGGATGGCGACATCCGCTTTGCGTGCGGCTTCCACTGCGGCGGGGAAATTTTCCCGCCCGGCGCTGTACCCGAAAATCACGCGGGCACCCCGCCGGTCGTTGACAAACTCAATGCGGATTTTATAAGTGCGTCCGGCCTCAAAGTGGAAATCCAATGCCTGATCAGCGCTTTTTTCCTTGCCCCAGCCATCAATCAGCAGTTTGTCATCCACATACAGGCGCATGCTGTCCTGCGTGCTCAGCCCGATGCAGCCATCCATTGTGCGGGGCATGACCACAGAACCCGTCCAGGCAACGCTGAAACACTTGGCATCCAGTGCAGGATGCGGCAGCGCGAAAATCCAGTTGAAGTTGACGGTACGATCCGTGCGAACCTGCACCGGTTCGCCCTGCGGCACAGGTCCGTTATAATAGCGGCCTGTCAGCCCGGATTCGCCGTTTTCATCGCGCAGCATGGACGGATCAAACGGGTGCAGTGCCTGCCCCAGGAAGTTGCAGCCGCGCTCATACAGCACCTCGGTTTCGGGGCTGACTGCAGCACGGATTCCGTCCAGCACAGAAACCCCGCCTTTGCGACCGCGTGTTTCGGTATAGTCGCCATAAGAAACCGTATCAGCTGCCGGACCGATGACTGCCACGCTGTGCAGGTCTTTTCTGATTGGCAGCAAACCGTCATTCTTGAGCAGTACGATGGATTTTTCCGCTATTTTTTCCGCGGTGGTCAGGTGTTCCGGGCAGCGCAGGATTTTATCGGCGCGTTTTTCATCCGTATAAGGATTTTCAAACAACCCCAGTGCAAATTTCATACGCAGCACACGCCGACACGCCGTATCCAGCACCGACATCTTCATGGAACCGCTTTCAATCAGGTGGGCAATCGCTTTCTGCCAGACGTCATGCGGAAAGTCGTAAAGCTGCAAGTCTACACCGGCTTCCAGACCAAGGCGGATGGCCTCCTCCGGCGTTTCGGCAATAAAGTGCCAGTCATACAGGCGGGAAACCGCCGTCAGGTCGCTGCGAACAAACCCCGGCATACCAAACTGCCCGCGCAGGACATCCGTTAAAAGCTCATGGTCCATGGATACCGGAATACTGTCGATGGAGTTGTAGCTGCACATAGCGTCGCACGCTTTTCCGTCCGCAAAAGCCGCTTCAAAGACAGGCAGGCAGTCGCTGAATACATCGTGCCGTCCCATGGTGGAGGGGGCGCAGTTCAGTCCCCCCACAGGGTTGCCGTAGCCGACGTAGTGCTTGGGTTCGGCAGCCACGGCGTCCGGCGCTGTCAGGTCTGTCCCCTGCATACCCAATACGGTTTCGCGTGCAAACTCCGCACAAAGGTATGTGTCCTCACCATAGGATTCTTCCGCGCGACCATACCGTGGATCACGAATCAGATCCATGACGGGGCTGTATGTTTCGTGAATCCCGCAAGCCCGGGACTCTGCCGCAATGGCGTGTCCCATCTCGCGCCCGAGTTCAGGCTCAAAGCTTGCCGCCAGACCAATTTGCTGCGGAAAACTGGTTGCGTTGTTTGTCATCAGCCCATGCAGTGCTTCCTCGCTAAAAAGGTATGGGATGCCAAGACGTGTGTTTTCTATGGCATACCGCTGCACAACATTGGCTTGGGCAGCAGTCATACCGCGCAGTTGCACACTGCCGACACTATTGTGCTGCATCAGTGCATCAAACCGCTGCATATCCACGGCGGTAACCTTGCCGTTTTCGTCCTGCGTTGTAAAATCGCCGGAATAATACTGATCTGTCTGCAGGATCTTTTCTTCAAGGGTCATCCGGCTCATCAGGTCGCTAATGCGCTCTTCTGTCGAAAGATCCGGGTTCTGGTATGGGTACATCTTTTTTCTCCCTTTATGTTACAGAGGGCAATTTTCGCCCATTTATAATCAGGTTGGCAAAACCGCCGATGCCCGCCACAAAAAACAGCAGCGAAATTGAGCTGTCCCCCATAGATTTTTCCAGCAGGGGCTGGATGGCGGTTCCCACTGCGGCTGATGTGCAGGTGGCAATGCTGCTCATGGCAGCTGTTACGCCAAAGTAAGCGGTTTTACCACTCTCAGGACTTAACGCAAACTGCAGGTTTGTGCTTGCCAGTGATGCGCCGCCTGCACAGCCCGCCGCAACGACAATCCGTGAAACCCCCAGATATCCGGCCGGGACCCCCCCCCCCCCCACCCCGCCGCAACGACAATCAGAACCGGCGCAACCAAATGTGCAAAGGAAGGGCGCACAAAGGACCAGCCCAGCGTGCAGGAAAGATTCAGGAATGCAGTAAGCCAAATAACGCAGTTCCACGCAGTGCGGTCGGCCAGCCGCCCCCACACCCAGCTGCCTGCCATGCCCACAACAGCGGACACGACACCCACCGATGTGATGAAGGTGTGGCTGAGCCCCAGCACCCGCAGCTCATACACGGAAAGGAACGGAGAAGCAAAGCCGCCAGTCAGCCCGCCGATGATGCAGTAAAAAAGCAATGGACGGTAAGCAGGGTCGCGCACTGGGCGCAGAATATCCGCCGGGCGCATTTTGGAGGTGAATTTTACCGGGTTCTCTCTTACCGAAGCAAGCAGAACGGCATCCACCACAGTAAGCGACAGGCTGACAATACCGATGATAAGAAAGCCGGTATAGCCCTGCCCCTGTTCCAGATAATAATCCAGTACGCGACCAAGTGCAAGTGTTGCCGCGCTGGAAACGCAGGTTCCGATAATGCTCTTGACGGCGTAGAACTGACCGCGCCCGCCTTGGGGGGCGATGCCCAAAACCATGTGTTCCAGCCCCGGCGTAACAAGCCCCGCAGAGAAAAAGCCGATGGTATAAAGCACCAGCACCACAGCGCGGGCATGACCGGGGTCCGGCAGAGCCAGCGGTATCAGCAGGATGCTGCTGACCGAAAGCCGGAACACCACCTATAAACTCAAAAAACGGAGGCTTTCTTTCATGAGCAAACCAACCATGCAGGATATTGCTGATGCTCTTTCTGTTTCCAGAATCACCGTATGGAAAGCGCTAAGCAACCGTCCCGGCGTTTCGGATTCTATGCGTGCCCAAATCCATCAAAAAGCCACCGAGATGGGCTATTTCCACACTCCCTCTCAGGATACCACTGCGACCGTCTCTGCTCAACTGCCTCCCCACACACGCACCGTAGCGGTAGCCGTGTGCCGACCGGAGTCCTCTCTTTTCTGGATGCAGATTATCCATCAGATTGCCAAAGATCTTTCCGAGCATAATGTCAACCTCATGTACACATATCTTCCCACAAATTACAAAGCGGGCTATGTGTTGCCGGAGCCTTTGACAAACGGTACAGTAGATGGTGTCATTGTACTGAACACGTACTCTGCGCCCTTGCTGCGGCTGTTATCCTCTTTACCTATACCAAAGGTTTTTCTGGACACGGTTCCTTCTGTCCCCTATAACCAGTTACATGGGGATCTGCTCATTATTGAGGGTCGCGACCTTATCCGGCAGATTACAAGCAATCTGCTCCGTCATGGATGCCGAAAGCTCAGTTTCATAGGCGATGTAGAATATGCCCAGACAAACAAAGAACGCTACGAGGGATTTCTGGATGCGCTGCATGAGCATGGGATCATTCCAAACCCCAGTCTTTACCTTACCGGGTCATTGGGTCTTCGTACCCATTATGAGGAAATCAGTCACTTTCTGGACTTTTTGCCAACCATGCCGGACGGTATCGTCTGTGCCAGCGACTATATTGCTCATTTCATCCAGCGTTATCTTGAAGAAAAAGGGATAGACCCTGAAGGACGTATCGTACTGACGGGCTTTGACAACAACAGCGAATATTTGAACGTTGCCGACCGTATTACAACAGTCGATGTAAAGCCGAAAACCATCGGTTCTCGCTTGGCCGCCAAGATTCTTTTTGTGATAGAACACCCGAAAGCGGCGCCCGAAGTCAGTTACGTTTCTTCCGAAGTGCTTTACCGCGGCGTGCTGGCATCCGATCCAAAAGCTTCAAATCCTGACGAGTCTATTCTATAAAGCAATCAGCTACATGGTTTTTTCACCAATAAATAGCAGGACATCCGCGGTTTTGAGGTGATCCCAAAAAGTCAGGGCCATATTTTGAAGTAAAAATTGTTCAAGTAGCCGAAAGGGCTTGTTGTCTGTGAATTGCAGGCGGCAAGCCCTTTCGTTTTTCTCTGATTC
>OGRY01001322.1_pt1 | contig 18259 bp, 18 predicted proteins | sample 1553551 | NCBI WGS metagenome assembly OGRY01 (sample SAMEA2580101, study PRJEB22360) | human gut metagenome | biome: human gut; feature: human-associated habitat; material: faeces | place: Denmark | collected 2008/2010
GCAACACCGCGACCTCCGCCGCCATTCACGACCTGCGGGAAGCCTATCCGGATACCATCGTCATCGGCATTGAGCCTGCCCTCAAGCTGGCCTATGACCGGTACCACGGCGGCGGCATCGGCGTGATGGCCACACCCATGACCCTGCGGGAGGAAAAGTTTGAAGCGCTGATGCACCGCTACGACCAAAGCTGCCGGGTCTACAAAATCCCTGCGCCGGGGCTGGTGGAGCTGGTGGAGCGGGGGCAGGCGGATTCCCCGGAAGCCGAATCCCTTCTGCGGGAGCTGTTCGCCCCCTATCAGGGAAAGCTGGACGAGGTGGTGCTGGGCTGCACCCACTACCCCTTCGCGGCTAAGGCCATTTCCCGGGTGCTGGGAAGCGGCGTCGCCCTGTTAGACGGGGGCGACGGTACCGCCCGGGAGACCCGCCGCCGGCTGGCGGAAGCGGGACTTCTGGAAAACGGAACAGGCGAGGTCATCCTCACCAACAGTCTCCCGGACGAGTCAATTCTCGAATTGTCCCGGAAGCTGTTGGATGAGAAATAGATATGGAGGAAAAGATTATGGACGACAACATTCTGGTCATCGGCATTGCCGGGGGCACGGGCAGCGGCAAAACCACCCTGATGAACAATCTGATCTCCCGCTTTGAGGGCATGGTCACGGTCATCAGCCACGACAACTACTACAAGCGCCACGACGACATGACCTACGAGGAGCGTAGCCAGCTCAATTACGACGAGCCTGCCGCCTTCGACACCAGCCTGATGGTCTATCATCTGGAAGAACTGCGCCGGGGGCACGCCATCGAATGCCCGGTGTACGACTTCACCATCCATAACCGGTCGGAGCAGACCATTCACATCGTGCCGAAAAAGGTCATCATCGTGGAGGGCATTCTGATCTTCGAGAACGAGGAACTGCGCAACCTCATGGACATCCGGATTTTCGTGGACACCGACGCGGACATCCGCCTGTGCCGCCGCATCAAGCGGGACGTGAACAAGCGGGGAAGAACTTTGGAAAGCGTACTGAAGCAGTATCAGGACACGGTCAAGCCCATGCACGAGCGGTACGTGGAGCCGAGCAAGAAGTACGCCAACATCGTCGTCCCCGAGGGCGGAAAAAATCTGGTGGCGCTGGACATGATCATCGGCCGCATCCAGCGGCATCTGGAGGAAGCATGAATTACGAGAGCCTGATTTTTGACATTGACGGCACCCTCTGGGATTCCCGGGCGCTGGTGGCGGAGGGCTACAACATCCAGCTTAACAAAGAGGGGCTTTCCCGGTACTGCATCACGGCGGAAACCCTAAAACCCCTGTTCGGCCGGGTGATGACGGAAATCGCCGACGTTCTGTTTGCCGACTTTCCGGAAAAGGAGCGCTACGCCCTGATGGCGCGGTGCATGGAGACGGAAAACCGCCATCTCCACGAAAACCCCTGCCATATCGGCCATGCAGGTCGCCGAATCGGTCCGGGAGACGATGGAAGAGTTGGCGAAAACCCACCGCCTGTTCATCGTCAGCAACAGCCAGCAGGGCTATCCGGAGCTGTGCATTTCCAAGCTGGGGCTGACCGGCTGCATCACCGGCCATCTGTGCTTCGGCGACACCGGCACCAGCAAGGGGAAAACCATCCGCGCCCTAATGGAGAAATACCATATCACCTCCTGCGCCTACATCGGCGACACCCAGGGGGATTACGAGGCCACGGTGGAAGCGGGCGTTCCCTTCCTCTGGGCAAGCTACGGCTTCGGCACCCCGGCGGGGGACGCCGGGAAAATCGATTCCTTTGAGGATTTGCTGAAGTTATAAACATTATGGAGGTTCCATGAGTATCCCAATCGACACTTACTGCCTGCAATGCCTTCTGCGGCGAAACATCGCCCTCGCCCAGACTCTGGGGACGGAGGAGCAGGCAATGGCCTTTGCCAAAGAGATCATGAAGCTGTGCATTAATGCGCCGGAGGGGGTGTCCTCCCCGTGGTTCGGGCCGCAGATCGCCGACCTGCTTCACGATATGTACGGCCTTGACTATGACCGTTTCCGCCAGGAAAAGCTGGATTCCAACCGCTTCGTGCTGGAGCGGCTCCCCATGATCCGGAAAAGGGTGACGGAATCCAAGGACCCGGTTCTTGCGGGGCTGCAATTCGCCATTCTGGGGAATTATCTGGATTTTTCCGCCTTGCAGGGGCAGGTCAGCTTTGAAAAGCTGGAGGAAATGCTGGACAAGGCGCTGGAAATGGAGCTGGACGATCAGGTGTACGCTTACCTTTGTCGGGACTTGCGCCGGGGCGGGAAGCTGGTGTACCTGACGGACAACGCCGGAGAGATCGGCTTTGACCGGGTGCTGGCCGAGGCCATCGCGGCGGCCGAAATCGTGGAGCTGACGGTGGACCGCACGGTGCGGGTGGATTTCCCCTATGTGGCGATGAACGCCATCATGCGGGTCGTCAAGGAGCAGCAGCCGCGCATCGAGGAGCAGACCTTCGACAACCTCTGCACGATGCGGCTCGCGATCCGCGAAAGCCGCGCAGCGGAGCTTATCGAAAAATTGCGCAAAGCCGGCGGCTCGGTTCGGGACGAAGCGGAATGAAATACGAACAACGGATTGGAATATTTGCGGGTCAGCTCCGTTTTTGACGGAAAAAAATCCGCATTATCGTTCGCAACGGAAAAAGAGAGACCGAGGAAACGCGCGCCCGGAGCGGGGGGGGGCTGTAAAGGCGTCCGCAGGCGAGGGCAGACAGCTTGCTGTTTGCCGAGCCGCCACAGCCTAAACGGCGCGTGTTTTTGCGCCGTAAACCCGATCTTACTGCGCCCGCTCAGCGCGGATCCGAGGGCACTCCCGCCAGAACGGCATGCGGATGGTTTTGGGCGCCTTTTACCACCAAAAGGTACATAACGGCGAGTGTGAAACACTCGGAAAAGCGGATTGGAATATTTGTAACATGAAAGAACACGAAAACTCCATATATATCAAAGGAGCGCGGGTCCACAACCTCCGCAACATCGAGGTCGAAATTCCGCACAACAAACTCGTCGTCGTGACGGGACTCTCCGGCTCGGGCAAGTCGACGCTGGCCTTCGACACGATTTTCGCCGAGGGGCAGCGCCGCTACGTCGAGAGCCTCTCGGCCTACGCCCGGCAGTTCCTCGGGAAGATCAACAAACCCGACGTGGACATCATCACGGGCATCGCGCCGGCCATCGCCATCGAACAGAAGGTCAACACGCGCAACCCCCGTTCGACCGTGGGCACGACGACCGAGATCTACGACTACCTCAAACTGCTGTTCGCCCGCGCGGGGCACACCTTTTCGCCCGTTTCGGGGCAGGAGGTGCGCTGCTTCAGCGTGGATGACGTGGCGGCCCGGATTCTCGCCCGCGACGGACAGCGCGTGGTCATCGGCGCACCGCTGGTATTGGGCGAAGGGCAGGGGATCATCGAAAAACTGACGCTGCTGCTCTCGGAGGGTCTCATGCGGGTCTACACGGGCGGCGAGGTGCGGCTGATCGAGGACGTGCTGCCCGGAATCGGTCCCGACACCCGGGCCGACGAAATCCGGATCGTCGTCGACCGCATGCGCGTAGCGACGGACGAGGACTCGCAGACCCGCATCCGCGACTCGGTGGCCCGCGCCTTCTCCTACGGCGGGGGCATCTGCGAAATCGTCACGGACGAGGGCGTACGGGAGTTCTCGTCGCGCTTCGAGGCCGACGGCATCGAGTTCGAACGCCCCTCGGAACACCTCTTCAGCTTCAACAACCCGCTGGGGGCCTGCCCCCGGTGCGAGGGCTACGGCAAGGTGATCGGCATCGACGAGAACCTGGTGATCCCCGACAAGAGCAAGACCATTTACGAGGACGCCGTGGCCTGCTGGAGGGGCGAGACGATGCGCAAATGGAAGCAGCAGCTCGTGGAGAACGCCTCGAAGTTCGGATTCCCGATCCACACGCCGTTCCACGAACTGACGCCCGAGCAGAAACGGCTGCTGTGGCGCGGCAACGAATATTTCCACGGACTCGACGAATTTTTCGAATACATCGACTCGGAGCGGCGCAAAATCCAGTTCCGCGTGATGAAGGCCCGCTACACGGGCAAGACCGCCTGTCCCGAATGCGGCGGCTCGCGCCTGCGCAAAGAGGCGTTGTACGTACGCGTCGGCGGCAAGACGATCGCCGATCTGGTGGCGATGCCCGTGGACTCCCTGATCGCCTTCTTCGCAGGGCTGGAACTCGACGAACACGACACGAAAACGGCGTCGCGCATCCTCGTCGAAATCCGCAACCGCCTGCAATACCTCGCCGACGTGGGGCTGGGCTACCTGACGCTCGACCGCCTGTCGTCGACCCTCTCGGGCGGCGAGAGCCAGCGCATCAACCTCTCGACCTCGCTGGGCAGCAACCTCACCGGTTCGCTCTACATCCTCGACGAACCGTCGATCGGGCTTCATCCGCGCGACACGAACCGCCTGATCGGCGTATTGAAACAGCTGCGCGACCTGGGCAACACGGTGATCGTCGTGGAGCACGAGGAGGAGGTGATCCGCGCCGCGGACTGGATCGTCGACATCGGACCCAAGGCCGGTTACAACGGCGGCGAAGTGGTCTTCAGCGGCACGCTGCCCCAACTGCTGAAAAGCAAAAAGAGCCTCACGGCCGACTACCTCACGGGGCGGCGCGAGATCGCCGTTCCGGCAACCGCCCGCGGTTGGAGCAACTCGATAACCGTCAAAGGCGCGCGGGAGAACAACCTGCGCAATGTCGACGTGCGGATTCCGTTGGGGGTGATGACCTGCATCACGGGCGTCAGCGGCTCGGGAAAATCGTCGCTGGCGAAGGGAATCCTCTACCCGGCGCTGCGGCGCCTGCTCTACGACACGGGCGTGAAACCCGGCGATTTCGACGGCCTGACGGGCGACGTGCAGCTGCTCAAATCGGTCGAGATGGTCGACCAAAACCCCATCGGCAAATCGTCGCGTTCGAACCCCGTGACCTACATCAAGGCCTACGACGAAATCCGGAAACTCTTCTCGGACCAGCCCTATGCCCAGCACAACGGGCTGGGCGCTTCGGCCTTCTCGTTCAACATCGCCGGAGGCCGTTGCGAGGAGTGCCAGGGCGAGGGCATGATCAAGGTCTCGATGCAGTTCATGGCCGACGTGGAACTGGTCTGCGAGGCGTGCGGCGGGCGGCGTTTCCGCGACGAGGTGCTCGAAGTGAAATACCGCGGCAAGTCGATCTACGACGTACTGGAGATGACCGTGGACGACGCCATCGCCTTCTTCGGCGAGGAAAGCAAGAAGAACGCCACCTGCCGGCGCATCGTCGAGCGGCTGCAACCGTTGCAGGACGTGGGTCTGGGATACATCAAGTTAGGACAGTCGTCGTCGACCCTCTCGGGCGGCGAGAGCCAGCGCGTGAAGCTGGCTTCGTTCCTGACGAAGGATTCGGCGCAGGGAGGCGTCATGTTCATCTTCGACGAGCCGACGACGGGGCTGCACTTCCACGACATCTCGAAACTGCTCGCGGCGTTCAACGCCCTGATCCAGCGCGGACACACGATCGTCGTCGTCGAGCACAACATGGACATCATCAAATGCGCCGACTGGATCGTGGACCTCGGCCCCGAGGCGGGCACGGCGGGCGGACGGGTCGTGTTCGAAGGCACGCCGCGCGAACTGGAAAAGTGCACCGAAAGCCATACGGGCAAATTTTTGCGCATGCGCGCAAAAATAATGAAGAATGAAAAATGAAAAATTGTCGTACACATGTGCAAAAATAGCCGCGCAGCCCAATTTTTCATTTTTAATCTTTAATTTTCAATTGAATGGAATTCTCTACCTATACACTCCCCAACGGCATCCGCGGCATTCACCGTCAGGTGCGAAACACCGTGGCGCACTGCGCGCTGGTGATCGGCGCCGGGAGCCGCGACGAGCATCCCGCAGAGTACGGACTGGCGCACCTGACGGAGCACGCCTTTTTCAAGGGGACCGAGCGACGCAAGGCATGGCAGGTCAACTGCCGCCTGGAAAACCTCGGCGGGGAGCTGAACGCCTTCACCACCAAGGAGGACACGACGATTCACGCCACGACGCTGAAGGGCGACTTCGCGAAGGCCGCGGAGCTGATCGCCGACATCGCTTTCCGCTCGACGTTCCCCGACCGGGAGCTGGAGCGCGAAAAGGAGGTGATCGTCGACGAGATCAACACCTACAAGGATTCGCCCGCCGACCTGATCTACGACACCTTCGAGGACATGCTGTTCGAAGGTTCGGAACTGGGCCACAACATCCTGGGCCGCAAGGCGTCGCTGATGCGCTACGACGGCCAGGCGATCCGCGCCTTCACGGCACGCACGCACACCACCGACCAGATGGTATTCTCGTCGATCGGCAACTTCTCGGCCAAGACCGCCGAAGCCGTCGCGGCACGCTATTTCGCCTCGCAGCCCGCCTCGCAGCGCGGCTTCGTGCGCGCGGCGCCCGCGCCTTACCGGGCCTTCGAAAAGACGGTCTCGAAGCACACGCACCAGACCCACTGCATCATCGGCAGCCGGGCATTCGGCATCTCGGAGGATCGGCCGTCGTATTCGGCTCGCCGGAGCTTCGGCGCCTGCCGCTGGCCCTCGTGACGAACATTCTCGGAGGTCCGTGCGCCAACTCGCTGCTCAACATCGTGGTGCGCGAGAAGAACGGACTTTCGTACAACATCGAAGCCAGCTACACGCCCTACGGCGACACGGGCATCGTGGCCATCTATTTCAGTTCGGACCACAGCAACGCGGAGCAGTGCATCGAGCTGATCGAAGGACAGTTGCACAAACTGCGCACCGTGCCGCTGACGGCGCGCCAGCTATCGATGGCCAAGAAACAGTTCATCGCCCAGCTGGCCATATCGAGCGAGAGCAACGAAAGCTACATGCTCGGGGCGGGCAAAAGCCTGCTCGTCCACGACGGCATCGACACCATGGAGCAGGTCTACGCCAAGGTCCGCGCCCTGACGGCCCGGCAGCTCACGGAGGTGGCCGAGGAGGTTTTTTCGGATATGTCACGATTAATCTACAAATAAGATGAAAACCGTATTGTTCGTATTACTCGACCAATTCGCCGACTGGGAGTCGGCATTCCTCGCCCCGGCGCTTCGCGGCGGCATTATGCCGGGACGCCCGGGAAGCCACGCCGTGCGGTATGCGACGCCCGGGGGAGTTCCCGTGCGCTCGATCGGCGGCATGACCCTCACCCCCGACTGCGATACGGAGACGCTGCCGGACGACTGCGCCGGGCTGATCCTCGTCGGCGGTATGAGCTGGGCGACGCCCGAAACCGAACGGATCGTCCCGCTGGTAAGGGAGGCCCTGTCGCACGGGATTCTCGTCGGTGCGATCTGCAACGCCGCATCGTTCCTCGCGGCCCACGGATTCCTGAACGGCGTAAGGCACACCGGAAACGGCCTCGAAATGCTTCGCGAATGGGGCGGCGCGAACTACACGGGCGAGAAACTCTACCAGGAGCGGCAGGCCGTGCGCGACGGCAATGTCGTGACGGCCAACGGCTCGGGGTATCTGGAATTCACGCGCGAATGCCTGCTCGCGCTCGAAGCCGACACGCCGGAGCAAATCGCCGCATCGTACGCCTTCAACAAACACGGATTTTATCAGGAATAGATGGACGCTCTCGAAAAATACGTCCACGATTTTTCGGAACCCGAGGAGGAGCTGCTGCACGAACTCGACCGCGAGACCAATCTGCGGGCCGTGGCGCCGCGGATGATCTCGGGGCACATTCAGGGCCGTCTGCTGGAGATGCTCGTACGGATGCTGCGGCCCCGGCGGGCGCTCGAAATCGGGACCTTCACGGGTTACTCGGCGCTCTCGATGGCCGCGGGGCTGGAGGAAGAGGCCGAACTGCACACCGTCGAGGTGGACGACGAGCTGGAAGAGTTCATCCGATCGTATTTCGACCGCTCGGCCCACGGCGGCAAAATCCGCCTGCACATCGGCTCGGCGCTCGACATCGCCCCGAAACTGGGCGGCGAATTCGACCTCGTGTTCATCGACGGCGACAAACGCGAATATCCGGCCTATTACCGGATGCTGATGGGCGACGACGGCAGTAAGGCGCTTGTTCACAGCGGATCGGTGCTGATCGCCGACAACATCCTCTGGTCGGGGAAGGTCGTGCAGCCCGTGGCGCACAACGACCGCCACACGCAGGCGCTCCTCGAATTCAACCGCATGGTCGTCGAAGACGCACGGGTGGAGAACGTCATCGTCCCGCTGCGCGACGGGCTGAATCTGATAAGAGTAAAATAAGATGGAAATCAAGGAATTGCAGGAGCGCGTAGACGCCTGGATCCGGGAATACGGCGTGCGCTACTTCTCGGAACTGACCAACATGGCCTGCCTGACCGAAGAGGTGGGGGAGTTGGCCCGCGTGATGGCCCGCAAATACGGCGACCAGTCGTTCAAGGCGGGCGAAAAGGAGAACCTCGCCGACGAAATGGCCGACGTGCTGTGGGTGCTGGTGTGCCTGGCCAACCAGACGGGCGTGGACCTCACGGCGGCCGTTGAGGCCAATTTCGCCAAAAAGACCGCCCGCGACAAGGAGCGTCACCGCGGCAACCCCAAGTTATAAAACGCCGCCGACCGCGGCAAAGCCCCGGCCCGAAGCCGTAAAAACGCCCCATGCGGCGGCTTTGGCCGTCGTATGGGGCATTTCCCGCTTATGGCATCAGGGGAGGGATCAGCGTCTCGGTTCGGTCAGTTTCAACGGCACGGCGCGGGCAATTACCTGTCGTTGCGGTTCGTCGCGGGCAAAGCATAATCCGCGCTGTCGGCAGGCAGGCGCAGGGGATCGGGCGGAAGCATCCGCACGATGCCGGGATCGGAAGCTTCCGCAGTCAGTTTGAGACGAAAGGCATGCGCACGGCGCGACGCGTCCATCACGTCGGCCAAATCGGCCATAGGAGCATCTTTGTCGGCCCGCAGAACCACCTCCATCTGCGCACGGTCGGCTTCGGAGAGTTTTTCGCGTTCGGCGGCGATCAGCCGCTCCAGATCCCCGACCGTCACAGGACGGCCGTTGAAGAGAATCTTTCCGCCGGAGGAAATATGTACCGTAACGGTCGGCCGGTCCGGATCCCCGGCTGCCGGAAGAGGAGTTTTGACGGTAAAACTGCAAAGCATCATCATTGCTGCCACCACGGGAATGGCGGCACCGAGCCGCAGCACGGCGAAACGGCGTTTTCTGAATTGGGTCATCATGGCAAATCGTTTTTTGGTGAGTGAATGATTCAACCCGCAGGCTATATCCGGATTATGGCCGAAGAGTTGGTGAAAAATAACCGTTCTGTATTCGGTAAGGTCGTAACCGGCGTCGAGCACGTCGCGGTCGGCCTCCCATTCGTGCACCTCCTGCAACCACCGCCCGGCAATCCAGACGAACGGATTGAACCAAAAGAGACTGCGGACCAGCTCGACGGCGATGCGTTCCGCCGAATGGCGGTGACGGACATGACCCGCTTCATGGCAGAGAACGATCATGCGCCGGCGACCTTCGTATCCTCCGCCCAGGAAAACCGTGCGCAGGAACGAAAAGGGAGTGGCGATCTGCGGATGCTCGGCAAGGGTGTACGCCCCGCAATCGGTCAGACGCGACCGTCGCCGCAGACGGCGAATTCCGACCATGCGGACCGCAAGAAACCCAAGCGACAGAAACACCGCCGTCAGATAGCCACCCACAGCCATCGGGCGCAATATGCGCCGCCAGCCGGATGGGACGACCGGAACGGCAACGGGAAGCTCCCCGGTCGTCTGCACGAAGTTTTCAGCCGGGGGCGCGGCAATCAGCGGCAGCGGATAGACCACCGTCCGGGCAGGGTAGAGCGGAATGTCGAGCGCCGGGATGACCGCCGAGAGAAATACGGCAGCGACCAGATAGCGGCGGCAGGCCCTGAATGAAACCTTGCGGACCAGCAGCAGGCGGTAGAACGCCAGGAGCAGTCCGCTGCAAAAGAGCACTTCGAGAATATAGAGCAAAGGCGATTTCATGCCCGCGGAGCCAGCCCTTTTCGGGGCCGTGCAAACGCCCGGAACGCCCCGGAACAAAAAAATACCTCCGAACGGGATCGTTCGGAGGTATCGGCGGGACGGAACCGCCCCGAAAGCAGGGGGCTACTCCAGCTTGAGGTCTTTCTTGATGCCTTCGATCTTGGCGTCGAGTTCAGCCAGCGTCTTGTCGAAATCGGCGACCGAAGCCAGCGGCGCCTTCACGCCGAAGTAGAACTTGATTTTAGGCTCCGTGCCCGAGGGACGCACCGAAACGGCCGTGCCGTCGGCGGTGAACCATTGCAGCACGTTGCTGCGGTCCTGCTCGATGGCGGTCTTCGCGCCGGTCTTCACGTCGAGCGTTTCGAGCGTCTGGAAATCGTTGATCTTCACCACCTCGGAACCGAGGATCGCCTTGGGCGGATTGGCGCGGAAGTCGACCATCATCTTCTGGATCAGCTCGGCGCCCTCCTTGCCCTTGCGGACCACCGAAACGAGGCCCTCGCGGTAGAAACCGTATTTCACGTAGAGTTCCTGCAACCACTCGTAGAGCGTCAGGCCCATCGTATCCATCGCCCATGCGGCGGCCTCGGCGGCCAGCGAGCAGGCCGACACGGCGTCCTTGTCACGCACGTAGTCGCCCGCCAGGTAACCGAACGACTCTTCGCCGCCGCCGATGTACTTGGCTTTGCCCTCGTTCTCGCGGATGATCTTGGCGATATACTTGAAGCCCGTGAGGCAGTCGTAACACTTCACCTTGAAATGCTCGGCCACGGCGTTGGCCATCTGCGAGGTGACGATGGTCTTCACGACATACTGGTTGCCGTCCAGCTCGCCGCGCTCGGCCCAGCGGGTCAGCTGGTAGCTCAACAGCAGCACGAGGGTCTGGTTGCCGTTCAGCAGCACGTATTCGCCCTTCTTGTTGCGCAGCGCCACGCCGATGCGGTCCGAATCGGGATCGGTGGCCAGAACCAGGTCGGCACCCTCCTTCGCGGCCAAATCAATGGCCATCGCCATCGTCTTGCGCTCCTCGGGGTTGGGAGACTCGACGGTGGGGAAGTCGCCGTCGATGACAGCCTGTTCCTTCACCATGATCACGTTCGTGAAGCCGAATTTCTTCAGCGACGCCGGAACCAGCCGCACGCCCGCACCGTGCATCGGCGAATAGACGATCTTCATGTCGTGGTGCTTCTTCACGCTTTCGGGCGAAAGCGAGAGTTCGTGCACCTTATTTAAATAGATTTCATCGAACTTCTCGTCGAGGATGGTGATATTTTCGGGATTTTTGCCCGTCTCGATCATATCCACGTCGGTGATCTTCGCAACCTCGGCGATGATGTTCTTGTCGTGCGGCTCGGTGACCTGCGCCCCGTCGGTCCAGTAGGCCTTGTAACCGTTGTACTCCTTGGGGTTGTGCGAGGCCGTGACGACCACGCCCGAATGACACTTCAGTTCACGGATGGCGAAGCTCAATTCCGGCGTCGGCCGGAGCGCGTCGAACAGAAAAACCTGAAACCCGTTCGAGGCGAAAATATCGGCCACATGCTCGGCGAACATGCGCGAATTGTTGCGGCTGTCGTGGGCCACGGCCACACGCACCCGCTCGCCCGCGAAGTTCTTCTTCAGGTAGTTCGAAAGACCCTGCGTGGCGGCGCCCACCGTATAGACGTTCATGCGGTTGGAACCCACGCCCATGATGCCGCGCAGGCCGCCCGTACCGAATTCGAGATCTTTGTAGAAGCTCTCGACAAGCTCTTTCATATCGTTGTCCATCAGGTATTTGACCTGCTTTTTCGTCGCCTCGTCATAGTGGCCGTCGAGCCAACTCTGGGCTTTTTTCAGAACCAATTGTTCCAATTCGTTTGCCATAAGTTTATTAGTTTTATTTATAGTTTGACTTCGGAAGTCCCAAAAAAATTATATGCAAATATACGAAATAAAATTCGATAATTCACTATCAGGGAGTTAAAATTGAGACCCCGGAAACCGTTGTTTTTCTATATACAAAAAAAGGAGAACTGCAACATAAAATCGAGAATCTTTTTGCAAAATTATTCACAACTTTGTCACATCAAAAATAGTGCAACCCTCTGTCATGTTAAACAACACACGGACATATAGCGATATATGGCAAAACTGCTTGGACCAGATCAAGGCCCGGACCTCCGCCGAGGAGTTCGAAAAGTGGTTTCAGCCCATCGTCCCGCTCGAATTCGACGGCACGACGCTTCGCTTGAGGGTTCCCAACGAAAGCTACGTCCGCCAGATCGAGAAGAACTACATCCCGTTCCTCAAACCGATCATCTCGCAGCTCTACGGGCAGCAGACCCGCCTCCACTACGCCGTGCCCCGCACGACGGTCCAGGCGGTCCCCGTGGCCGCGGATTCCGACACGACGGCCATCTCGCGCTTCAACACGCAGACCAACACCGCAAATATAAAGAATCCGTTCGTAATTCCGGGCCTCAAGAAAATAATCATCGACCCGCAGCTGAATCCGAACCTCACGTTCGCGACCTTCATCGAGGGCGAGTGCAACCGGCTGGCCCGCTCGGCGGGCATGTCCGTGGCGGTGAACCCGGGAAACAACCCCTTCAATCCTCTTTATATATATGGGGATTCGGGGCTGGGAAAGACCCACATCGTGCAGTCGATCGGCCACGAGGTGCGCCAGCGCCACCCGGAGTTGCAGGTGCTGTACGTCTCGATGAACAAGTTCCAGGCGCAGTTCCAGACGGCTTACAAGAACGGCGAGATTCCCGACTTCATCCACTTCTACCAGATGATCGACGTGCTGATCATCGACGACATCCAGGAGTTGACGGGAAAGACCGGTACGCAGAACGCGTTCTTCAACATCTTCAACCACCTGCAACTGGCGGGCAAGCAGCTGATCCTCACGTCGGACAAGCCGCCCGTCGAGTTGAAGGACATCGAGCAGCGACTGCTGACCCGTTTCAAATGGGGACTGTCGGCCCAGCTCAACACGCCGGACTACGACACGAAGCTCAAGATCATACGCGCCAAGGCGCAGAAACTCGGGGCGCAGATCACGGACGACGTGGTGGCGTACCTGGCGGACAACATCTCGGCCAACGTGCGGGAAATCGAAGGCGCATTGTCGTCGCTGGTGGCCAACGCCTCGTTCCTCGGACGCAGGATCACCACGTCGCTGGCCAAGGAGATTCTGAAGGTCTACGTGAAGCTCTACCAGAAGGAAATCACCATCGACCACATCATCGAGGTCGTGTGCGAATACCTCAATCTGGACTTCGCACGCTTCAACTCCACGGAGCGCACGCGCGAAATCGCCCAGGCCCGGCAGATCGCCATGTATCTGGCCAAGCAGCACACCAAGGCGCCGCTGACGACGATCGGGTCGGCCATCGGAGGCCGCAACCACGCCACGGTGCTCCACTCGTGCAAGGCCGTGACGAATCTGATCGAGACCGACAAGGCGTTCCGCCGCCAGGTCGAGGAGATCGAAAAAAAGGTGCTCGCCCAATAAATTGGGTACACATACCGTCGGTACAAACAGAGGGTCGTGACAGACAATGTCACGACTTTTTCGTATATTTGGAGTCACCAACCCTCAAACCCATGAAAAAGCCCCTTTCGATCATCACCGCAACCGCGATTCTGGCGGGTTGCAGCCAATCGACAGCCGTAAAATTCACCCTTACGGGCCGCGACCCGGCGTTTACCGACGGAAAATACATGTACATCATCACCTATGCCGGAGGCCCGGAGACCATCATCGACTCGGCGCGAATCGACAACTCGTCCTTCGCAATGAAAGGAAGCTGGCCCTATCCGGTGAGCGCCTTCCTCTATATGGGACGAGGCGCCGACGGAGAACAAATCAGCGACTCGGATTTCATCCTCGAAACCGGCGAGATCCGTGTTGAAAAGCGCAATGAAGACGAATTCATCCTGACCGGAACGCCGCAGAACGAGTTCAGGAACGAACTGCCGCAAAAAGTCGCCGGGTTGAGGCAAAAAGGCCTTTCCCCGCTGCGTACGGCCGAAGCCTGCGACAGTTTATTCCGCGCGGTCGTTCTCGAGAACCGCAACGCCCTGGCGCTATCCCTGCTGGAGAACGAATTACTGACCAATCGTCCCGGGCGCGAACTTCTGCCATTATTGGATTCGTTCCCGGCTGCATTTCAAAAGCATCCCGCCCTGCTCGGACTGCGCAAGACGATCGCCGGAATGCGCGCCGATGTCGGAACATCTTATGCCGACATCACGGGACAGACGCCCGAAGGGGATACCGTTTCACTCGCCGCGACAGTCCGTAAACCGGGCAACCGTTACGTGCTGCTCGACTTCGGCGCCCTCTGGTGCGGGCCTTGCCGGGCGGAGTTCCCGAACCTCGCCGCGCTTTACGAGAAATACCACAGCCGGGGATTCGACATCTTCGGCGTCTCCTACGACGCCAACCGCAAACGATGGCTCGAATGCATCGAGACCTACGGCATGCGCTGGACGCAGATTCATCAGGGATTCGGTCTGCACCCGCGCCAGACACAGGCGTGGAGCGACTATACGCTGGGCGGCATCCCTTCCTGCTTCCTGATCGACTGTGCGACGGAAAAGATCATAGCCAAACAACTGCGGGGCGAAGCCCTCGCGCAGAAACTCTCCGAACTGCTCGACTGACCGCCTATGAACCAACCCGAAAGCGGGTCGTGACAGACAATGTCACGACTTTTTCGTATATTTGCCGAAAACAGCATGAAAGCGTTCGTCACTCTTTTGGTTGCATCCTTTTCAGGAATCGCAAACTGCCATGCAATTATTCCGGATACCGTATATATCAGGAAGCCGGAAAGCATGGAGCTGATATATAGAAATTTAGAAGTCATCACAAACGACGGCTATAAAATCGAAACCTGGTTTTTCCCTGCACAAAACCCGCCGTCCGAGAGCGAGCTGCGGAATCCGAACGAAAACCGCCGAACCCACGAAGCGCCGGGTGAGGCAAAGCGCCCGACCATCATCATATGCAATGGCGATGCAGGCAATATGTCCTACTTCCAACTTTATCTGGCGAAGAACTGGACCTCCCGGGGGTTCAATGTCGTGACTTTCGACTGGCGCGGATTCGGCAAGAGTTCACCCTTTGCAATGGATCGCAACTACCTGTGTTATACGGAAATGCTGGAAGATTACCGGGCTGTCATACGGAAGACCTCCGAACAGGAGGAAGTTCTGGACGGAGCGACGGCCATCGTCGGCTGGTCGACAGGCGCCTATCTCTCCATGATTACGGCACACACCGACAATCTGGTGAATGCTTTCATCGGCCGTTCCCTTCCGACGGATTTCGACGATTTCATCCCTTTGGTCATGCAGTACAAAAACAAGACCCGCAATGAATTGCTGGTTCCGGATGATTTTCCGACCGAACTGATGCCCGTACATATCGCTCCGGAATTCGAAAAACCTCTGTTCCTGATCGTAGGCGAGAACGATTTCCGCACTCCCGTCTGGATGAGCAGGAAAATAATCGAATCGCTGCCCGAAACGACACCCAAAGAGTTGATGATTGTCGAAAATGCCGCTCACGGCGGAAAGGAAGACCCGATGCTGATTGCATTCGATGACTTCATAAAAAGAACATCCGACTTTCTTATGGCTAATTTACGACCTCTGCACGGCGAACAGCCGTCTGCTGCCGAATAATTATGGACCAACCCAAACTCGAACGCCTGCTGCGGCTTATGAAGCTGCTGACGGCCAACACCACCTACAACGTCGACCAGCTGGCCGAACGGCTCCAGATGTCGCGCCGCACGGTCTACCGGTATATCGACACCTTCCGCGAGGCGGGGTTCGTGATCAAGAAATCGGGCGACTGCATCCGTCTCGACAAGGAGTCGCCGCACTTCCGCGACATCTCGCAGCTGGTGCACTTCACCGAGGAGGAGGCCGTGATCCTGAAAAACGCCATCGAGAACATCGACGACACCAATATGCTCAAGCAGAACCTCAAGCGCAAACTCTACTCCGTCTACGACAACAAGACGCTGGCCGACACCGTCGTGCGGGGCAAAAACGCCCCGAACATCCGGCGGCTGATCGAGGCCATCGAGCAGGAGCGGCAGGCCGTGCTGCACGGCTACCTGTCGGCCCACGGAGGCGGGGTCCGCGACCGCAGGGTAGAGCCTTTCGCCTTCACGACCAACTACGTGCAGGTGTGGTGCTACGACCTCGAAAGCCACACGAACAAACTCTTCAAAACCTCGCGTATCGGCTCCGTGGAGCTGTCCGAAGCGGCGTGGGAGCACCAAGAAGCCCACAGCGAGGGATTCATCGACGCCTTCCGCATGCACGGCGGGGCGCGCCGCCGCGTGCGGCTGGAACTGGGAACGCTGGCCTACAACCTGTTGTGCGAGGAGTATCCGCTGGCCGAACGCGATGTGAAACCGCTGGGGCGGGGACGCTGGTCGCTCGACACGGAGGTGGCCGGAATGGCCGGGGTGGGACGCTTCGTCGTGGGGCTGCTGGACGACATCCGCATCGTCGACTCCCCCGAGCTGACGGGCTATATCCGCGAATATATTGCGGCAAACACCCCGAAAATGTAAATTTTTCACTATATTTCCACAAACTTTGAAAGCAAACCGCATGAAACGAAATCACCTCCTGACGACCGGCGCGCTGTGCCTCGCACTCGCCGCCGCATCGTGCTGCCGGCAAGCTCCGGCCCCGCAGGCAAAAGCCTCCGCCGAACCCGTCTCGCTGAAAGATCACGGAGCCGAACCGACGGTGCTGAACATCGAAAGCCACACGCTCGCGAACGAGAATTTCCGGACCGCATTGTGGACCGGCAGCAACTTGCAGGTGACGCTGATGGCGATTCCCGCCGGCGGCGACGTGGGGCTGGAACAACACCACGACATCGACCAGTTCCTGCGCGTGGAGGAGGGCACGGCACGCGTGATGATGGGCGACAGCGAGGACAACCTCGACTTCGTGCGCGAGGTCTCGGACGACTATGCGATCCTGGTCCCGGCCGGAAAATGGCACAACATCGTCAACACGGGTGACAAACCGCTGAAAATCTACTCGATTTACGCCCCGGCGGAACACCCCCACGGCACGGTCCACAAGACCCGGCAGGAGGCCATGGAGGCCGAACACCACCATTAGCCGAACGACCCGCCGACAGCTGTCGGCGGGTTTATTTTACATTTTTCACCGTTGTGTCACAACCTGTCACTCGCAGACCGTTCCTTTGCAGCGTGAACCAAAAACAAAACGACAATGGGAACAGCTTACAGAATCAGGTGCAAGCACTGCGGAGCGCAGTTCGAGCACTCCATGCAGCCGGGCTACGGCCTGCTGCCGATGTGCGTCGGGTGCGGCGAATACGTCGAGACCGAAACGGCCATCCGGTGTCCTGCCTGCCTGCACCGGCTCAACACCACGCAGGAGGAGTTCAACGAGCAGATCGAAGTGACCTACCAATGGGATTAGGCCGCAAAAAAGTCGCCCGGGAAGCATGAAAATCGCCGGAAAATTCATACCTTTGAGAAAATAATCTCTTTTTCGGAAAACGCTATGACACAGTTGCAGGCGGGGGAGATGGCCCCCGATTTCAAGTCCACGACCCAAGACGGTGAGCCTCTGACGCTTGCCGATCTGCGAGGACAGCGCACGATACTCTATTTCTACCCCAAGGACAACACCTCGGGCTGTACGCTCGAAGCCAAAAGCCTGCGCGACGGCAAGGCCGAACTGACACGGATGGGATTCCGGATCATCGGCGTAAGCCCCGACAGCGAGAAGTCGCACCGCAGTTTCTGCGACAAGCACGACCTGAATTTCACGCTGCTCTCCGACACCGACCACTCGGTGTGCGAAGCCTACGGCGTGTGGGCCGAGAAGTCGATGTACGGCCGCAAGTACATGGGTGTGCTGCGCACGACGTTCGTCATCGACGCCGAAGGCCGCATCGAGAAGATTTTCACCAAGGTGGACACCAAGAACCACTACCGGCAGATCATTGATTCCTACAAGTAAGGACAGGATACAATTTGTCCCGCCGATGTGCGTCCGACCGCCGTATTCGCCGCCTGAAGCGTCGTTTACGAATCCGACTCACCCCCTAAATCCCCCGGGCGGGGACCCGACGCCGCAAGGCGGCGAAACAACGGCTCCCCCCCCTCGGCGACGGCCGCACGCCCGGCCCTTGG
>OGRY01001340.1_pt1 | contig 18023 bp, 19 predicted proteins | sample 1553551 | NCBI WGS metagenome assembly OGRY01 (sample SAMEA2580101, study PRJEB22360) | human gut metagenome | biome: human gut; feature: human-associated habitat; material: faeces | place: Denmark | collected 2008/2010
CAATCCCGATGCGGCTGCGGTCACGATGGTGTGGAGCTATATCGGGGAACTGGTATTCAATATGCTCGTCCTTGTCGGTGCGGTCAAGATGGCAGACTGTGTCGTGCGTGAAATGATGGGCTTGTAAGGGAGAAAGCGGATGAAACGTGTATATATATTTAAGGACGGGGTGCAAAATGCTTCGTTGTCGATAGATTTGGATTACAACCTTGAGATTGTAAGATGTGAAGATTTTGAGGATCGCAGAAATCTAAAAGAATGTGCGAGGAAATCCTTTAATAAGGCGTTAAACGAGCGTGATTTAGGAGATTGTGAGGATTCAACATCTTCTCTGACTACGGGGAAAATTCATTTTGTTAGAGGAAATCCTACTGAGTTTTCAATGGATGTCTGCATTGTATGCAGAGATACAGAGGAAGATTTTTACAGACTTATTCACAAAAAAACAGGGTTCACTTATCGGGATGAATACTATTGGAACAAAGCCCCTCATTCCGCAGGAATACAGAAAAAGGCTAAGTATATTAAGAAAAGGGGAAAATGGCAGCTTGTCAGAACGCAGTATTTGAATATCAAAAACAGATACCTGCGGCAGAACGACCACGACCATCCCTCTTTCATATGCTATATTGAAGCTGTAAACAATGTATATAACGCAAGAATGAGTTGGAAGTAAACGGAGTAAAACTTGAAGAATCGTCATTTACACGGAATCCATGTTTTTCGGGCTGTCTATGCGGCAGTTCCTTTTTTCCGCCCTTGCCTGCGGCGTGTCGGTGGGCTTGTTTTTCCTGCTCCGTGGCAGGTTCCGGACGGAAACCATAAGTTGGATGTGTGTTCTGGGTGCTTCGCCCTTTGCGGTGATGGGATCCCGAATATTGCAGAGATTTACCTGCCCCTAAGAAACAGACAGAGCATACAAGGTAAGATTTGAAATAAAAGAAACACCCTGCGGCATACTTCTATGCCCAGAAAGCAGGGCAAAATTAAGAAAACACCCTGCGGGTATCCCTTTATGCCCAAGATGCAGGGCGAGTAATTGACTTTGACCATCGCCCCTTTAAAAATGTGGAAGTCATGGATGAGGCAATGATATCCTTATGGAATCAAAGAGTAAATCATGATGACAATGTGTATATTTTGGGGGATTTCTGCTATAGAAACGAAAAAAGTGCGGAATGGTATCTGAGTCAACTAAAGGGACATAAGCATCTGGTTCTTGGCAACCATGATACCAGGCTGCTGGATAATGAGATTGCAATGGGATATTGTGACTCCATCGATAGGATGATGTACGTGCCGGATAGTGGGAAAGAGATATGTCTGTGCCATTATCCGATGTCGGAATGGAATGGCTCTTACAGAGGTCACTTGCACTTTTACGGTCATATTCACGATAAGAGGGATGAAACATGGGAATATATGAATCAGAGGGAGAATGCTTATAATGTGGGCTGCATGTTATATGGATACAGACCGGTACGCCTGAATGAGATTGTGAAGGTGAACAGGACTATAGGATTGTCTGCGGAGACTTTGGTCTTTGCGTAAGCGGCGGATGTTCGAAGAATATAGTGCCCAAAAAGGAAGTTCTATGTTATAATTCAAATAACATCAAGGACTTCGCAACACACAGAGCAGATGTAAGGTGGCATGATGAGTAAAAATATATGCAGATTAGATGGAAATCAAATTTTTTTATCCGTACTGAGGGATGATGAGGAGGCAGTCGGCTTATATGCGAAGTGGATGTCGGATGAAACCACCTGTGTCTTTATAGAGCATGCGCATTCTGTGGTGGACATCACCCGGATGCCCGGTTGGGTAAGAGACCATTCTGTCATGCGGATGGGAATTGTCCTGAAAGAGACAGACACATTGATTGGATATTGTCATATTGACCATCGAACTGAGGATATGTCAGCCTGGTTATCCATTAACATCGGAGAAAAGTCGGTGCGTGGAAAAGGCATTGGAACCGAAGTCGTGCAGATACTCTTGCGGTACTGCTTTATGGTGTTGGGAGTGTATAGTGTCCATCTGGATGTACTGGAAACGAACCCCCCTGCCATTAAGTGTTACGAGAAGGCAGGATTCAGAATAAGTGGCAGATATCGGGGGCATTGTTACTATATGCGGAACCACTATGACTGGCTGCACATGGATATCTTATATGATGAATACCTGAAAATGCATGTTTAGTGGAACATATCCTATTTCTTTCAACAATTAGATGATGAAATATGTGAAAATGTGAGTATTTGTGTGGTGCCTTCCCATACCAAAGGAGAGACGAATGAGTCTGGAATTGCTGAATTAGCACGCAGATTGGCACAGAACAATCGTATAGATAAAGTTAATTATCTGATCAGAAACAAAACGATTGATAAACTGGCATATGACGGAAGTCGTGATATTAGAGTGCAAATCGGAAGCATAGGGGTTAATCCTCATATGACGGTAGAAGGAGATAGACAAGCATAAGGCAAGAGGAGTGAGAGAGACAAAAGAACTTATGGAATTTGTAGGACAACCGGAGTATGAATAAAGCAAAAAAAGTCCGTCGGAGCGTTAAAGCATCGATGGACTTTTGCTTTGCTATTTTACAAAAGTAAAAATCAAAAAATTACAGAGTCTGATGCACCTCGCGGATCACGGCTTCGCTAAGTTCCGGAGCTTTGTCGGGATCGATGTCATCGGGAAATTCCACATCAATGGTGGAAGCAACCGGCCGGTAGTTCAGACGCAGTGCGTTTTTCTGAATATAATCGGTAGCCTGATTGTAAGTTTCCTCTGTAACGCCATTTAAAGTGATCGTATATAATTTTGCCATAATCTATCATCCTTTCTGTTGGTTTATGAGTTTGTGGAAACATTTCCTTGTTTCTGTATATAGTATATCTCTTTTTATAAAAAAAAGAAATGCACGAAAAGCATAAATATAATAATAGGAATCATTACTATATTTGTTAAATTTATACAATATATCAAATAGAAAAGAACTTACAATGATTGACAGAAAGTGTAAATTTCAATATAGTGGAAGAAATGGAAATAAATGTATGGAGGCATCTTACGATTGAATATTGCAAAGGATAAATGGATGAAATACAAAGGAACTTCGGGCAGAGCGGTTCTGACTCTGTGCGGTGTCTACGGGGTGGCATATCTGTTCAGCTTACAGCCGGTGAACCGGATCTATTACAGTGTTCTGAATGTGCTGCTGGCTGTGGGAATCTATTCTATGTTGCAGCAGACGGAGCAAAATCTCCGGAAAATAGAGGAGAAAAGGGACAGGAAGCGCAGAATCTATTATGTGGCAGTGATCAGCTTCCTGTTTGCCTTGTCCATGGTCATGGGATATCAGTTGCAGAATCTGGGAATGACGGATTGCGGAGTCCGGGGCAAAGGGATGATCCTGATCCGTGCGCTGTGCTTAAGTGTTGCCGCATTTCCTTTTGCAAATCTGTTGCTTGACGGGATAGACCGACTCTCTGCGAGAGGAGAAGCAACGATGTCGGGGAGATATTGGAAGTCCGGCATTGTATTCGCAGTAACGGCAGTCGTTATTTTCCTGTGCCTGATTCCGGTATGGCTGGCTTATTACCCGATCATCATGTCTTACGATTTTCACAGACAGGTCAACGAAGCGTATAAGGGCCTGGAATGGTTTTATCCCTTGCAGCCCATTGCACATACATGGCTGATCCGGCTGTTTTTACAGATTGGAACGGCCATCGGATCCTACGAGGCGGGAATGGCCTGTATGGCGGTATTCCAGATGGTGCTGTATGCTCTGGTCATGGGTTATGCAACGTCCATGATCTGGCGGATGACTGCTAAAAAATGGCCAGTGGTGGTAACAACACTATTTCTGGCGCTTTTCCCATACAACACGGTTTTAGTGGTGTGTACCACAAAGGATACCTTGTTTACCATATTGTTTACGTTGTTCTTTTTACTTTTTCTGGAGAGAAATTATTTCAGCAACGGAAAAAAGAAAATCCTCATGAACATTCTTCTGGTGGCTGAGGGCTGTCTGATGATGCAGTTTCGTAATAATGCAGTATATGCGGTGGCGGTATTTATGCTGCTGTTATTGATCCTGCGGCCGAAAAAGGAAAAACTGGGTATTCTGATTCTGGGGATTTGTCTGGTACTGGGAGAGACCGGAATGCGAAATGTGATCCAGACAGCCATAGGGACCCGGCTGGAGGCTCCGAAGATCGAGGCTTACAGCGTTCCCATCCAGCAGTTTGCCAGAGTGGCATATTATCATGGAGAGGAACTGGAGGTGCAGGATCCGGAGCTGGCGGCATTGCTGGAAAAATATGTGCCGAGAGATCATTGGGATGCTTATTATGCGCCGCTGGCAGATACCATCAAGGGCGCGGTAAATGCTTCGGCATATACGGAGAATTCCAGGCAGTTTTTGAGAGACTGGCTACGAGTGGGCAAACGGTATCCGAACGAGTTCCTAGATGCTTTTCTGGAACTGACCAGAGGATACTGGTTCTGGGATGATTTCTCCTGGGCGGAAAATCTGGGCTATGGCACAGACACAAGGTATGGTGTGCTCTTTACCTATACTTCCTCGGAAATCGAAGGCTATGGCAGTATTGAACATCGGTCGAAATTCCCGGCACTGGAAAAAGTGCTGGAAAAGATCGTCAGTGGTAACTGCTTTAATGAATGGCCGGTGCTTTCCGTTATTTTTCATGGATCTCTATACAGCTGGAGCCTGTTCTTTTTGATGGTGTTGTGCCTGTATCGAAGAAAATACTGGTGCTTCCAGATGAGCTTACTGCCGTTTTTATACTTTGGGACTATGTTGCTGGGACCGGTAGTGCAGGTACGTTATTTATTCCCCATTATGGTAATGCTGCCGGTACTTGCGGCATTTTTCTCGAGTGACAGGATGAAGAGCCAAAGCAATGAAAACAGGGAACAAAAGGTTGTTTTTCTGGGCCGGAAAATCTATAATAAGGCTATTGGATGATAATATAAACGGAAAGAGGACCCAATGGAGAATCAGGAGAAGAACGAAACAACTGTGCTTCCGGAGAATCCGGAGATTATGGTAAAGAATCCCCGGATCGGAAAGGTACGGAAACTGGAAGAGGAAGTCAGGCGCCAGAATGAGCTGGAGCAGCTCAGAACCAAACGGATCCGCAAGGAGCAGGAATATATCGAGCAGATGAGCAAGGCGGTGGAAGACCACCTGCGCAATACCAGAGAGGAACAGCGGTATAACGAAGAATTTGAACGGCTGATCCGCAAGGATGTCTATCGGATGCACGGCATCAGTGAGGACAAGCTGCAGGGAATGACGGAGTACCGCAATGCCTGGTATCAGGGAACGGCGTTCGGCATGTTTTTTCTGTCGCTGATTCTGACCGGAATCTGCGGATATCTTCATGGCTTCGGTTCGGAATTGTGTATTTTTATGGCATTTTATACCGCTATTGAGGGAACACTTCTGACCAATGGGAAAAGACAGCATGCATTGTTGGATATGGTGACAAGAATTCTGTATCTGCTGTTGTTTCCGGCCATGCTGATCGTATTTGTCTGTTTTGAACTGGGATTTACGGAGTATGGGATCGTCGTACCGGTACTGACGATTGCCGGTGTGGTGATTCTGGTGCTGGGAGCGGTATCGTACTTTGTGTATGACCCATACCGCCTGGACCGTAAGAACCACAAAAAGGCGGACCGCTATATCCGGGATATAGAAAAAGCCGCTGTCAAGGAAGTGGAACTGGAAGAAAAGGCACTGGCAAAACAGGCCAGAAAACAGGAAAAACTGGAACTTAAGGAAGAGGCCAGACAGGAACGGGCAGCAAAGCGAAGGGAACGGAAGAACCGGAGGGATGAGAAGCTCACCGGCTGGAAGGAAAGCATTCGCAAAAAGCTTCCGGCGAAGAAGAAAGCCACAGAGGAGAGCAGAACGGAGACAGGCATCCCAAAAGAGCCGGAAGCCGTGACGGAGGAAAAGCCGCAGGCAGGTGCAGAGGAGTCCGGGACGCCGGAGACAACCGGACCGGTAGAAAACACAGAGCCTGTAGAGACTGTGGAACAGAAGGATGCACCTGCGGAACCGGAGCAGGGGACACCGGAAGAGACTGGTAAAGCGGAAGAAATTGATACAACAAATGGGGAGGAGAAATAATGGCCTATTATCTGATTGATTTTGAAAATGTAAAGAGCCGAGGCATGGAGGGAGTGGAACTGCTGGCGGAGGAGGATACCGTCTGCATTTTCTACAGTGACAATGCGGACAGCATGACTTTTGACCTGCATCGGAAGTTGAATGAGACGAAAGCACAGATCATTTACCACAAGGTAGCAGTGGGTACCAAGAATGCACTGGATTTCCAGCTGGCAACGTATCTCGGTTACCTGATCTGTGAGCAGCAGAGGGAAGGGATACACCCGGATTACTTTATCGTGACCAAGGACAATGGATTCACCAGTCTGATGGTATACTGGAAAGCACAGGGAGTTCCCGTGCGCATTATCCGTAATCTCTTGTGGGGAAAGAATCCAATGGCGGAACAAAATCTCCTGACCGAAGAAAATGCAATGGAAGTAACGGAAAGTACGGAACAGGAGAGCGTGCAGGCTCTGTCGGTGGAAGCTGCAGAGCCGATGGCAGTGGAAATCACAGAACAGGAGACAGAGAACGCAACAGCGGTAATGACGGAGGAACCGAAGGCGGAAGTGGATGCAGAGGAGATTGCAGAGCCAGCATTTGTGAGCGTGCAGATTCTGGAAGAACCGTTGCCTGAGATACTGGAACCTGTGCCTGTGGAACCCGTGAAAAAAACGGTAAGGAAAAAGAGCGGAAATACCCGGAAGAAGAATACTGCAAATATGACAGAAAAGAAAACGACGGAGAAAACTGTTGATAAGAAGGCTTCAGAGAAGAAGGCAGCAGAAGAACCGGATGAACTGGCCCAGGCAGTGGAAAAGGTGCTTTCCGACCAGACCATCGTCCCTCAGGTGGTAAAATTCATCCGCCAGTACAAGACCAAACAGGGAATCAACAATGCCCTGAACAAAGAGTTCAAGGACAGCAAACGTACCAGCGAGATTTATTCCGCTATCAAACCTCTGATCGCGGATAAAAAGGGAAAATGATAAAATGGATCAACAAAAATTAAAAGAAAACTATTGACATTATAAAATCAGAGTGGTATCTTTGCTATCGAACAGAAAGTGAAATTCGATGAGCAGAACAAGATCTGCATACGGAAGCATTTCAGAGAGCCGCCGGCTGGTGTGAGACGGCATGTGAGTATGGCAGACTATCCTCTGTGAGAAGTACACTGAAGCAGTTAAGTAGGTGTCACCGGTATTCTACCGTTATTTAGAAGCCTGTTGGAAATGAGATATTTGTGTTTCATGGAGATGGGAAAAAGAGGTCGTATAAGATATACGGCAAGCAAAGTGGTAACGCGGAGAGCTTAGAGCTTTTCGTCTTTGAGTGCTTATAAAGCACTGGAGACGGAAAGCTTTTTTGTTTTACGGGCAATCAGAATTTTTCTTTCTGTCACGACAAAACAACAAGACACAAGAAAGAAGGAAACAAAAATGAACAGTTTGGTAATCATTCTGATCGCAATGGTAGTGCTGGTAGCAGGCTATGTCTTCTACGGAAGATGGCTTGCCAAAAAGTGGGGAATCGATGAGAAGGCGAAGACGCCTGCTTTTACCCATGAAGACGGAGAGGACTTCGTGCCTTCCTCCAAATTCACTGTATTTTCTCATCAGTTTTCCTCTATCGCCGGAGCAGGTCCTGTGACGGGTCCCATCCTCGCATCGGTATTCGGATGGGTTCCCGTGCTCCTGTGGCTTCTGATCGGCGGTCTGTTCTTCGGTGCCGTACAGGATTTCGGTGCGCTGTATGCCTCCGTGAAGAACGAAGGAAAATCCATGGGAATGATCATTGAAAAATACATTGGTAAGACCGGCAGAAAGTTGTTCATGCTGTTCTGCTGGCTGTTCACTCTGTTAGTCATTGCGGCATTTACCGATATGGTGGCAGGTACCTTCGTAGGTACCGGACTGGAAGATGCCAGTGTGGCATATGCCAACGGCAGTGCGGCATCCATTTCCATGTTGTTCATCGTTGTAGCAGTGATCTTCGGTCTGATCCAGAAAAAGGTCGGCAAGATGAACGAGTGGGTCAAGGCAGTCGTAGCCATCGGTCTGTTGGTAGTAATGTTCGCTGTAGGTATGCATTTTCCCATCTATGCTTCCAAAACTGCATGGATATACATCATCATGGCATACCTGTTCCTTGCATCCGTAATGCCCATGTGGCTTCTGATGCAGCCCAGAGATTACATGACCACCTTTATGCTGCTGGGTATGATCATCGGTGCCGTACTTGGTGTGGTTGTGGCTCATCCCGATATGGAGCTGAATGCATTTAACGGTTTTCAGGTAGGTAACAGCAGCCTGTTCCCGACTCTGTTCGTCACCATCGCCTGCGGTGCGGTATCCGGCTTCCACAGCCTGGTATCCTCCGGTACTTCATCCAAGACCATCAGTAATGAAAAAGATATGCCCATGGTAGGTTATGGTGCCATGATCGTAGAGAGCCTGCTGGGTGTGGTTGCACTGGTAGTTGTCGGTGCAGTTGCAGTCAATGGCACGAAGCCCGATGGTACACCGTTCTCCATTTTCTCCTCCGGTGTCGCAGGATTCCTGGAGAAGATGGGGGTTCCCGTAACCGTAGCAACTGTATTCATGACCATGTGTGTATCTGCATTGGCACTGACTTCTCTGGATTCCGTAGCAAGAATCGGGCGTATGTCCTTCCAGGAGCTGTTCCTGGGAGACACCACAGATACCGCAAAGATGACTCCCGTGCAGAGAGTTCTGACCAATAAGTATTTTGCAACTGTGATCACTTTGTTTTTCGGTTATCTGCTGACTCTTGGCGGATACAACAATGTATGGCCGCTGTTCGGTTCTGCGAACCAGCTGCTGGCAGCACTGGTATTGATCGCCCTGTCAGTATTCTTAAAGACTACCGGTCGTACCGGCTGGACACTGTACTTCCCTATGGGAATGATGCTGGTCGTAACCTTTACTGCATTGATCCAGAAGACAGTTGCCCTGGTGAAAAATGTGGCAGCCGGACAGGCAAGCTTCCTGGTAGACGGCTTACAGCTGATCGTAGCCATACTGCTTATGGTACTGGGAGTTATGGTTGCTTACAGCTGCATCCGCAAGCTGTTCGGTGCCGGGAAAAATTCAGAAAAAGAGGCAGCATAAGTTGTCAAAAAAATTGATTTTCCGGTAGAAAAGAAAGATAAGATATGCTAGAATAAGGAACGGTCAAGGAGCAAAAAACTCTTTGACCGTTCTTTTCGTCAGAGTGGACGCTGATGGGAAGAGTAATAACAGAGATACAAATATGGGAAGAAGATAAAAGGATAGGATTGAAAATGAAACAGAATATGCAGGATCTGACGGAAGGACCCTTAGGAAAGAAAATACTGATCTTCAGTGTGCCGTTAATGCTGTCCAATCTGCTACAGGTGCTTTTCAACATGGCGGATATTGCGGTGATCGGTCAGTTCGCCGGTTCCCTGTCGCTGGGAGCGGTAGGGTCCACAGCCACACTGGTCACCATGTTTACCGGATTCCTCATTGGTCTGTCCGGCGGTATCAATGTACTGACGGCACTGTATTACGGGGCAAAGGATAGGGAAAGTCTGTCGAAGACGATTCACTCCGCCGCACTGGTCAGCCTGATCATGGGAGTGCTGTTACTGGTACTGGGAGTCGGCTTATCCGAGTGGATGCTGACAATGCTGAAGACCAGAGAGGAACTTTTGGACAAAGCAGTATTGTACCTGCGGATCTATTATCTGGGAATGCCGGCGCTGGCCATTTACAACTTTGGTAATGCGGTGTACAGCGCAGTGGGGAATACGAAGAAGCCTCTGTATTATCTTGGTTTTTCCGGAGTGCTGAATATTATTCTGAACCTGTTTTTTGTGATCGTCTGTCATATGGATGTGGCAGGAGTGGCATTGGCCAGTATCATTTCCCAGTATGTATCTGCAGCATTAATCCTGCAGGCACTGCTTCGCTGCAAAGACATTTATGCCTTGCATCCGGGAAAGCTGCGGTTGGATCCGGAACTTACGAAGGATATCCTGAAGCTGGGAATGCCCTCCGGATTGCAGAACGTAATTTTCCAGTTTGCCAACAGCTTTGTGCAGATGGGTGTGAATTCCTTTGATGCCACCATGGTGGCAGGCAATTCCGCAGCCACCAATGCAGATGCCATGGTATACGATGTCATGGCGGCATTCTATACCGCCTGCGGCAGCTTTATGGGACAGAATTACGGTGCGGGCAAGAAGAAAAGGGTGCGGAACAGTTACCTCATCAGCCTGGCATATTCCTTCGCCATCGGTCTGATCCTGGGAGTGTCACTGGTATTTTTCGGAAGAGCGTTTTTGTCCCTGTTTACCAGAGATGCGGCAGTTATGAATGCCGGTATGTACCGTCTGACAATCATGGGATTTTCGTATTGTATTTCGGCATTTATGGACTGTACCATTGCGGCGGCCAGAGCCATGGGCAAGAGCATTATACCTATGTTCATTGTCATCATGGGCTCCTGCGTGTTCCGTGTAATCTGGGTCTACACCGTATTTGCCTATTTCCATACGATACCGTCCCTGTATCTGCTGTATGTTTTCTCCTGGAGTATCACCGCAGTGGCGGAAATCCTCTATTTCATACGAATTTACAAACAGAAAATGGCTCTCCTGTCGTAAGACAGAAGAGCCATTTTTTGCGTGGTGTGCCCGGCGGTGCATGTCGCTCTTTATATTATGCGGCTTCGGTTTCGGCGGAAACAGAAACTGCAGGGTAGCGTACCGGAAGCAGATGAGCGCGTTCCAGTGCAACATAGATGATGGGGATCAGAATCAGCTGGATAATGATACCGGGGAGGCAGGATACGAAATATCCGGCAGCCCAGGCAGACCAGCTGTAGGAACCGCCTGCAAAGATCAGTGCGCGCAGGATACCGGTGATCACACGGCCGCCCAGCATGGCAATGACCAGAGCTGCATACAGATCAACAACCAGTTTACCGCTGCGAAGAAACTGCATGACCAGACCGCTGATCAGACCATAGAGCCCCAGCTCGATCATCATGACAGGCATATATCCGAAAACGGGCATACCGGTAAGCAGACTGGATACCAGAGGTCCGAGAATGCCGCAGACCAGACCGAAAGGTGCTCCACAGACCAGACCGCACAGAAGCACGGGCAGATGCATGGGGGAGAACAGGACACCGCCCTTGGGAATGGCGTGCAGAGTCATGGGCAGAACCACACATAAGGCAACACACAGAGCAGTGAGGATGCTCTTGTTTAAAACAGTTAATTTTTTCATGGAAAACCTCCTGATAAATGGATAGCTGTTCAGAACCTTCATTCGCAAAAACGCCTCCAAGAGGCTTACTTTTTGCGAATTGAAGTGGCTTCGCCAAATAAATATTGCCATATATTCTTACGAATGCGAGCATTCGACGAACATCTGTCAATATTTAATGGTTCTGAACAGTAACAAAAAAGCCAGAACGGCACACTTTTCCCTTCTGGGATAAATATGCCTTCTGGCGTTAAGCTCCTTCCTGAAGCATAATACATAATAAAGGGTGGGCATTTTTTTGTCAAGATAAATTGCAAAAAAGCATTTGCCATGCTATCATGGAACATGTATGTATTATTTTTGGCAGGAGTAAAGTTATGCGTATTATGGTAATGGACGGCCAGGGCGGAGGCGTAGGCAGAAGCCTGCTGGAGGCTCTGAAGGAACGGTTTCCGGAGGCGGAACTGATCGCAGTGGGAACCAACGCCACAGCTACGGCGAATATGATGAAGAGCGGCGTTACAAGCGGTGCCACCGGGGAGAATGCCGTGGTATATAACAGTAAGAGGGCAGACGTGATCGTAGGACCGGTGGGAATCGTCATGGCGGATGCCATGTTAGGTGAGATCACCCCCACCATGGCAGCAGCGGTAGCTTCGAATGATGCAAAACTGATCCTGATCCCCATGAGTAAATGCCATGCCACTATCGTGGGAGTCGAGAGCAGACGCCTGGGAGAATACATTGCGGAGGCTGTGGATGAGATCGCTGAGAACTGTTTCTGAGCTGACAGAGGAATTGCGTGTGCTTCCCACCGGAATGCGCATTATTGCCATTGACGGCAGATGCGCCGCAGGGAAGACAACACTGGCTGCCAGACTTGCAAAAGAACTGGGCGGAGATGTGATCCATATGGATGATTTTTTTCTGCCGCCTGCACTTCGGACGCAGGAGCGCAGAAGCGAGCCTGGTGGAAATGTGCACTATGAACGATTTTTGACGGAAGTCATACCGAAGCTTGCATCGGGACAAGCATTTTCCTATCAGAGATTTGACTGTTCCCGCATGGCACCGGGAGACTGGCTCCCGGTACAAAATAACGGTTTTGTATTCGTGGAAGGCGCTTACAGCTGCCATCCGGTACTGGGAGAATACATGGACCGGAAAGTATTTCTGGATATAGACCATGAGACGCAGACGGAGCGGATCCGCACGAGGAACGGAGAGGACATACTACAGGACTTCCTGCAGCTGTGGATTCCGTTGGAAGAAGCATATTTTCAGGCATTTTCCCTAGAGGAGAATACCGATTACATTATAAAACAGACGAAAGGCGAGACAGATGCTGCATCAGTTTTACCCGGATTATGAGGCGGATTCCGCCTATGGCATAGATTACAGAACATTATATGAACAGGGGTATCGCGGAATCATTTTTGATATTGACAATACACTCGTACCGCACGGGGCACCGGCAACACCGCAGGCAACAGAGTTCTTTGGCAGATTGCGGGAACTGGGATTTCAGACACTGCTGTTATCGAACAACAAGGAGCCCCGCGTAAAAAGTTTTGCGGATGCAGTAGGTGCTTCCTATATCTATAAGGCCGGGAAACCCGGAAGAGAAGGTTATCTGCGGGCTATGGAACAGATGCATACCGGGGCGGATACCACACTTTTTGTGGGGGATCAGCTGTTCACCGATGTGTGGGGAGCTAAGAAATGCGGGATCATGACTTATCTGACGAAACCCATTCATCCGAAAGAAGAGATTCAGATTGTACTCAAGAGATATCTGGAAAAGATCGTACTGTTTTTCTACCATAGAGAAAAGCGTCGGAAAGGAAATCAAAATGCTGAATGATATCAATGGCTATACCAGAACCTGTGGGCTGATCGGAAACCCGGTGGAGCACACCCTGTCTCCGGTGATCCACAATACCCTGTCCATGGTGCTTGGGAAAAATCTGGCCTATGTCCCGTTCCATGTGGAGACCGGAAGACTGGAGGATGCCGTGAAGGGTGCTTTTGCACTGAATCTGCTGGGAATAAATGTAACGGTTCCCTATAAAAGCGATGTGATCCCGTACCTGGATGACATAGATCCGCTGGCATCAAATATCGGTGCTGTAAATACGCTGGTCCGCACGGAAAAGGGCTATAAAGGCTACAATACCGATATGCCGGGATTGTACCGGGCCATGTGCGAGGACGGCGTCAAAGTCAAGGGACAGAAAGTGCTGATTCTGGGAGCCGGAGGAGTAGCCAGAGCGGTAGCCATGATGCTGCTGGATAAGGGGGCGAAAGAGGCCATTATCCTGAACCGTACGGTGGAAAAGGCACAGAGCATAGCGGACGAGGTGAATCACCTCACCGGAAAAAAACGGAAATTTGCAAAAGCCCTGTCTATAGATGCGTATGATACGTTGCCGGAAGGGGAACGCTATCTGGCAATACAGGCCACCAGTGTGGGTATGTATCCGGACTGTGATGCGGCGGTGATCGAGGATCCCACATTTTATAAGAGAGTACACACCGGATATGATCTGATCTTCAATCCACCGAAGACCCGGTTTATGGAACTGGTGGAGGCACAGGGCGGTGAAGCCTATAATGGTGCGAAGATGCTTCTCTATCAGGGAATCATTGCTTTTGAATTGTGGACAGGCTGCCAGGTGGAACCCTGGCTTGCAGACAAAGTCTATGAACGGATGCAGAAAGCAAAAAAAACAGAGGACGGAAAATAAAAAATGAAACACAAACGAAGGAATATCGTCCTGATCGGCTTTATGGGATCGGGGAAGACAACACTGGGACTGAAACTGTCCTATCTGCTACGGATGCCGGTAGAAGACACGGACAAGCTGATCGAGAGACAGGAGGGCAGGAGCATCACACAGATCTTTGCGGATGACGGTGAATCCTATTTCCGGGAACTGGAGACGGAACTGCTGCGAAAATGCGGGGAACAGAAATACGAACGTATCCTGTCTGTGGGAGGAGGCACTCCGGTCAATCCGGTGAACCGGCCCCTGCTGCATCAGTGTGGAACAGTGGTATATCTGCGCGTGTCGCCGGAAGTGGTCTACGAGCGGCTGAAAAATGACACTACAAGGCCCCTGCTGCAGTGTGAGGATCCTCTGACAAGGATCCGGGAACTGCTGGAGATCCGGGACAAAATCTATGCGGAATGTGCGGACATTATACTGGATGTGGATAACAGGCATTCCGATGAACTGGCGGAAGAGTTACAGCTGCAGTTACGGAAGCAGAAAGACATACAGAGAAAAAAGGAGAGAAAAAAGATGAAAATTCTGGTGATCAACGGACCGAATCTGAATTTTCTGGGAATCCGTGAGAAAAAGATCTACGGAACACAGGACTATCAGTATTTACTGGATCTGATCGACAAAAAAGCAAAAGAAACCGGAGAGGAGATCCAGGTGTTCCAGAGCAACCATGAAGGAGCCATCATCGACAGGATCCAGGAGGCTTATTCTGACGGAACAGAGGGGATCGTGATCAACCCCGGTGCCTACACCCATTACAGCTATGCCATCCGGGATGCTCTGGCAAGCGTGGATATTCCCAAGGTGGAGATTCATATTTCCGATATTACGAGCAGAGAAGAGTTCCGCAAGATTTCTGTGACAGCACCGGTATGTAACAGGCAGATTTACGGACAGGGACTGGACGGTTATCTGCAGGCTATCGACTTCCTGCGGGAGAACAGGCAGTAGTTTCCCGAGAAATTTGAAAAAATTTTTCAAAAGTAGTTGAAATGTGCATGTTTTTATATTAAAATGTTAAAGAATTATGACGTGAAAATATTTAGGAGGAATACATTATGATTTCTGCAGGTGATTTCAGAAATGGTATTACCATTGAGTATGATAACAATGTTTACCAGATTATCGAATTCCAGCATGTTAAGCCGGGAAAGGGCGCAGCTTTCGTAAGAACCAAGCTGAAGAACATCAAGAGTGGCGGTGTAGTAGAGAAGACTTTCCGTCCTACTGAGAAGTGCCCTCAGGCGCGTATTGATAGAAAGGATATGCAGTATCTGTATGAAGATGGCGATCTGTACTACTTCATGGATACCGAGACTTACGATCAGGTTGCACTGAACTCTGAGACTGTAGGCGATGCACTGAAGTTCGTAAAAGAGAACGAGATGTGCAAGATCTGCTCCCACAATGGCAGCGTATTCTCCGTGGAGCCTCCTCTGTTTGTAGAACTGGAGATCACTGAGACCGAGCCCGGATTCAAGGGTGATACCGCTACCGGTGCCAGCAAGCCTGCTACCGTTGAGACCGGAGCTACTGTTGCAGTACCTCTGTTCGTTAACCAGGGCGACAAGATCAAGATCGATACCAGAACCGGTGAATATCTGTCTCGTGCATAATTGTTGAGACTACCACTGTTCTGAGCAATATCCGATAAGAGAACCTGTAAGGCAATAAGTTATCCTGTTTCGGGATGGCTTATTGCTTTTGTTATTTTCTACATTTTTACACCGGAAATACCACATGGGAAAAAGCAGGAGGGGAGCCTGCTTCGGAGAGGCATGGAGGTATTCTATGGAGATTTCTACATTTAAAGTAAAGGTACAGAAGGCTGTCAGCGAAGTGTTGGGACAGGAGTATACAGTGGAACTGCGGGAAGTGCAGAAGAATAACGGAGTGCTGCTTCAGGGACTGATGATCCGTAAGGGACAGGACAATGTGACACCTACGATTTATCTTAATTCCTTCTGGGAAGCTTATGAGGGTGGCGTGACCTTTGCAGATATTATTAAGAAGATCATCAGTATCTATAAGGAGGACGGAATCGGCCGGAAGATCGATGTTTCCTTTTTTCAGGATTTTGAGAAGGTAAAGGAGAAACTGTGCTTCCGGCTGGTGAACCGGGAGAAGAACCGGGAGCAGTTGGAAAAAGTGCCGTATATTCCGATACTTGATCTGGCAATCTGCTTCTACTATGCGTTTGACGAAGCAGGAGTGGACAACGGTATGATCCCCATCTACAGATCCCATCTGGACAACTGGAAGGTGACAGACAGGGATCTGCTGGAGATTGCAGTGAAAAATACCCCCAGACTGTTTCCCGGTGAGACCATTCCCATGGAGGATGTGCTGGGAGACGCACTGCAGGAACTTCCGGAGGAAGTCCGGAGGGAATTTTTGAGGAAGGTATCCATGATGATCCTGACGAATTCCCGCAAGACTTACGGTGCCTGCAGTATTCTGTATCCCGGGATGCTGGAGCAGCTGGCAGAGCGTATCGGCGGCGATTATTACATGATCCCCAGTTCTGTTCATGAATTCCTGCTGGTTCCCAGGGAACGGGAACAGGACAGGGAAGAACTGAAGAAAATGATCGCAGAAGTGAACCGGACGGAGCTGCCGCCGGAGGAAGTTCTGTCGGACCATTTATATCTGTATTGCAGCCGGGAGAGGGAAGTAAAGATAGTGTAGAATACCGGAGTGAATATTATGTTTGAAAAAAACTGAATAATTCCAACAATTTAAACTGGACATATGTAGTGTTTTATGATATTATAGTCGAGGTGATGTAACAAATTTGTAATATATTATGAGGTTTAGAAACTTATGCGTAAAAGAATTGCAAAAACTTTTGTGGCAGCAGCTTTAATTACAAGCATTGCCGGCACGTCTGTATGGGCAGATGATGTAACAGATTTAACCAATAAAAAGAATGCGGCAGAGAGCCAGTTAAGCCAGACACAGTCAGAGCTTGCTTATCTGCTTGTGCAGATGGACGAACTTGAAGTCAAGATGCATGATAAGAATGAAGAGATTGATCAGGCAAATGCGGATTTAGCAGCTGCAGAGCAGAATATGCAGAATCAGTATGATGATATGAAACTGCGTATTAAATATATGTACGAAGACCAGTCAACATCGATTGCAGAGGCATTTCTTACAGCAGAAAGCATGAGCGATGCACTGAATAAAGCGGAGTACGTACAACAGGTTTATGATTATGACCGTGGAAAGTTAGATGAGATGGCAGCAACCGCTTCACAGATCCACCAGTTAAAGAGTACGCTCGACGCGGATAAGAAGGAGCTGGAAGCACTTGGGCAGGAGATGACAGATAAGCAGGCTGTTTTATATGCGGCAATTGCAGATCAGGAAAATTTGGAAATGGTGATGGATGCAGCCCGTGGTGCCGGTGCCTATGGTGGAACGGTGATTCATGCGAAGGGAACCGGCATGGAATATGCGGAAAAGTATCTGGGTGTGACAATTGCCGCAGAAAAGGCCATGATCTTTATTGTAACCAAAAAGGATCAGAAGAACAGCATTATGAAGGCGATTATGGAGCAGGCCGGAATGCAGACTCCTGCAAAGACGATTGTATTTTCACTTCCGGTTACCGATACAGCAGGTCTGCGTCTTGTTGATCTTGACGAGGAGAATGAATAAATATCTGTAACTGTTCAAATTACCACGCAGATGATCTATGGGACAGGTTATTTAAAATCCCTTCATGGCATATAATTTTTTCTCAAGAATATCAAGTGCCTGTTCGTTCTGGTTCTGGCAGAAGCTGACTAATGTGTCTTCATCCGCATTTTTGAG
>OGRY01001357.1_pt1 | contig 17791 bp, 17 predicted proteins | sample 1553551 | NCBI WGS metagenome assembly OGRY01 (sample SAMEA2580101, study PRJEB22360) | human gut metagenome | biome: human gut; feature: human-associated habitat; material: faeces | place: Denmark | collected 2008/2010
AGAGCCGGACCGTGGATATGCACATCCGCACCCTGCGCAAAAAGCTGGGCGACGCCGGAAAGTACATCTGCACAGTACGGAAAGTGGGCTACAAGCTGACGGACAGCGAGGAGGAGCTCGAGCAATGAAACCACGCAGCATGGAAGAAAAAATAAGCTATCTGCTGTTTCTGATGGGATTTGCTGGGCTGGCGTGTACCGCTGCGCTCTGCATCTTTGTGTTCCACAAGGCGTTCCGGGAGCAGGCTTGGACAGCCCTCGAGCGGGAAGCCGACCTTGTGGCCGCCGGCTGTGCGCAGGTGGACGACCCCAGCCAGCTGGAAACTTATGTGGACGGCTCGCTGCGCATCACTCTCATCGCCTCGGACGGCAGTGTGCTTTTTGAGTCGGCCACCAACCAGCCGATGGAGAACCATCTAAGCCGCCCCGAGATACAGCAGGCCATGAAGAGCGGTGTGGGCCGCGACTGCCGCGACTCCCAGACACTGGGCTATGAGACTTATTATTACGCCATGCTGCTGACGAACGGAGACATCCTCCGGGTGGCGCAGGATTCTGAGACGATCTGGTCGATTTATGACGCCGCTCTGCCTGCCATCGTGCTGAGCTGTTTCCTGATGATGGGCGCAGCCGCTATCATTGCCGGATTGCTGACCAAGAGCCTTGTCCAGCCTGTGCTCAAGATGACCGATGACCTCGATCACATCCAGGAGAATGTCCCCTACAAGGAGCTTATCCCCTTTGCCGAGAGCATCCACTCCGACCGGATGCTGCGGGAAAATAACGAGAAAATGCGGCAGGAGTTCACGGCCAATGTCAGCCACGAGCTGAAAACGCCTCTGACCAGCATCTCCGGTTATGCAGAGCTCATCGAGACCGGCATTGCAAAACCCGCGGATACGCCGGGTTTTGCCCGCAAGATCCATGTAGAGGCCAGCCGGATGATACAGCTGGTCAACGATATTCTGCAGCTCTCCCACCTCGACAATGTGAGCGAGACGGGTGCTGCGCCTGCAATGGAAACGGTCGATCTGCTGGATGTGGCCCGCGAGTGTGTGGAGCGCCAGAAGGTCAACGCCCGGCACTCCTATATCTCCCTGACCTACCTTGGCGAGAGCGCCCCTGTGGCAGGCAGCCGCAGCCTGCTGGATGAGCTGTGCCAGAACCTCTGCGACAACGCCATCCGCTACAACCGCCCCGGTGGAAAAGTCCAGATCATCACGGCCTGCACCCGGGACGGTCACTGCACCCTGACCGTGAAGGACAACGGCATCGGTATCCCGAAAGAGGCGCAGACCAGCGTGTTCGAGCGCTTCTACCGAGTGGACAAGAGCCGCAGCAAAGCCACCGGTGGCACCGGTCTGGGTCTGGCCATCGTCAAACACATCGCCCGCATCCACAACGCCCGCATCAAGCTGGACAGCGTTGTGGACGAGGGTACCACCATCACCGTGATCTTCGAAACGGCTTCTTAAAATTTCATGAGCTTCACGTCTGCCCGAATTTCCGGGCAGACGTTTTTTGTTGTGAGCGCAAAGTGACCGTCACACAGCGCTTGATGCGCACCGAATCCGGAGATGTCCAGTCCCAGCGTCCAGCAGCGGCGGACGGTGTCTGCACAGAGAGCTTCCAGTTCTGCTTCGGCGTCGGCGGGCAGGGCATTATTGCGTGAGAGCGCGTTCACCCGGAGAAGGAAGCTCTCCCCTTCCCACTCCACGCCGCAAAAGGCCCGGCGCAGGCGGAGCGGCCCGGCTTCCAGTGCAAAGCGATGCTCCCCTGTATCCGTCCAGCTTTTGCCCTGCAATAAGAGCGCCATTTCCGTCTGGGACTCGGTCAGCTGGCCGGTCTGTTCAGGGGTAACAACGAGGGCTTCGAGCCTGCAATGTGTATCCTCGTCTTCCAGCTCCACGACAGGCAGGATGAAGCCGCTGCTCTGCTGATAGAGCCGGGGCGCGGCTTGGGCAGCGTTTTTGACGCATTGCAGGAGATTTTCAGGCAGGACGTCTGATTCATCGGCCCGCTCTTTCAGTGTCTCTACCGAAAAACTTCCCCCGAACACACGGGACGCCAGCCGCCCGTAGGGTCGATGGAGAAATAGTTCTTCACATGCAGGCAGCGTCTGCCGCACCGAATCCAGCCCGGCCAGAAGGGAGTCGCAGGGCCGCCAGTCCGCCTGCGGCAGAAATGGCAGAAGAAAGCTCGGGGCCTCGGCCCATACAGAGACGGATAGCGGCTTTGGCCTCGGAGGAATCGGCGGAGGCTTCCGGGAACTGGTACAGCAGGCCCACCGTCCAGCTGTCGCCGTTCATCTCGACGAGAAGGGCGCGTATCATGCTTTTTTCGGTGTTATCCCAATGCAAAAAGAGACAGAGCCAGACGACGAGGACGCCTGCGGCCATCAGCCGCAGCCAGCCCCGGCGGGTCATCGTGCAGCCTCCGCATTTACAGGCCCTTCGGCAAGGCGCTCACAGAGCAGCCGGACGGCACGGACGATAAAGCCGAAGCGGAAGATCGCCGCCGCCAGCCAGAGGAGCAGGAACGCGGCATCAAAGCGGGAGATGCCGCCGAAGCTCCACGCCCGCAGCAGCTCATAGCCAGGGTAAGCCTGCGGGGCACCGAAAAGAAGGGCCAGCCCCAGCGCATAACCCGAGGAAATGACGGCAGCGATGATCGGAAGCCACACGACAGGCTTTTGGCTGATTTTCGCATGATTTTTGCTCATACAGAGAAGCGGAAAGGAGAAATATTCCGGGTAAAAAGATGCATCCGGAAGCACAAACGAATGTGCCGTCTCACCTGTCACGAGCACCTGCCATTGCAGCTGTCCGGCCAGCCCCAGCACACAGAACACGATGCCCAGCACTACGAGCCACCCGAGGACGGAGGCCATCCGGTCGTACAGCTCACAGCCGAGGCTCCACCCTGCCCAGAGAAAGAACGGCAGCAGACCGATGAAGGCCATAGACGCAAACTGTTCCCAGCAGGCTTGTTGGAGCATTGCAGCCGTCCGGACAAGCTCAAAAAGATACCAGAGCAGAAAGGCGGCACAGATGCACTTTCCTGCAAAGCCCGGGCGGTTCAGACGGGAGGCGTTGACCGAGACGAGTGCGGCAAGGAGCACGAAGGCCGCTGCCGCCAGTACATTGCCCAGCAGGACGGCGCGGACGGAACCGGTCTGCCCTGCCCCGAAGATGGCGCGGCCCAGCTCTGCCGCCGTGACGCTGAGTGCCAGTGTCTGGGCCGAGAATGTCTGTTTTTGCTGCATTCAGGAACCCCTCCTTTGCCAGATGGTGAATGGGCGGCGGGACAGCGCCCGATAGTTGCGGCGGACGACGCCGTCACCCGAAAAGACTGCGCCCGAAAGATAGGGTATCCCCATCGCGGAGATGGACGTCAGTGCGGCCAACACGCCCAAAGCCGCACACACCAGACCTACCGGCCCGGCCAGACCGGCGGCCAGCGTAACGCCCAATCGCAGCAATGTGGCCGGTTCGTACAGCGAGGGCGTCACAAAGACCGAGATGGCCGTGATGCTGGCTACGAGGATGACCGGCGTGCTCAGCAGTCCGGCCCCGATGGCGGCGTCACCGATGATGAGCGCTGCCACAAGGCTCACCGAGTGGCCCAGCGTCTGGGGCATCCGAAGCCCGGCCTCCCGGATGATCTCCAATAAGATGATGACCAGCAGCATCTCGGCAAAGAGCGGCAGAGGCGTCGCCTTTTCTGCCGCCGCGATTTTGAATAATAACTGCGGTGGGATGAGCTCGGGCAGATAGACCGCCAGACAGACAAAAACGCCCGGCAGAAAGATGCTGAGATAAAACGAGCCATATTTCAGGACACGCAGGAACGACGAAAAAACTGCTGTGGTGGCGTAGTCGTCGAGGCAGTCGAAGTTCTCGCAGAAAAGGGACGGCAGCACCAGCGCCGAGGGGCTGCCGTTGACAAGGATGATGATTTTCCCCTCACAGAGCTTTGCAGCGGCGGAAGCCGGACGCTCGGTATAGCTCACTGGGGCGAACAGCCGCCACCTGGACGGGAAAAGCCACGGTACAAAGTAGCTGGAATCCAGCAGGACCTCCGGCTTTGCCTCCTGGAGCGTCCGGCGCACCCGCGCCACTGCCGTCTTGCCGGCCTTGTCTTTGCAGTAGCAGATGGCGTATTCGGTCTTCATGGCACAGTCGGCCTGTGCGGTCTCCATCACAAGAGTGTCGGTACGGATGAGGCGGCGCAGTAAACTCAGGTTGACCCGCAGCAGGTCGGCAAATCCCTCCCGGGAACCACGGAGGTTTCCTTCCCCGGAGGGCTCTTCCACCGAGCGCGATTTCAGCCCCTGCACCGAGAAGGCGATGCCCTTTTTGCACCCTTCCAGCAGAAGCACGGCCATGCCGGCGGTCATGCGGCGGATGAGGTCGTCCATGTCCTTGACCGGGCCGTCCTCGGCGGGCAGACCGGAGTGATGCATCAGAAGCTCATACACCTGCGTGCCGGTGTGAGGCATCCGCTCCGGCTCGAGGCTGGGCGTGTGACGGGTGGCGGCGTCCAGTAAAAGCGACCAGAGCGACTCGAGGCTGGCCATATTGTCGAAGAGGACGATGGCCCCCGGGCAGTGATAAAGCTCGATGCGCTTGGCATAAAAATCCGCCGAAGCGCCAAACCTAGCGTTGAGCGCCGCCAGATTTTCTTCCAGCGACGAGGAAAGCTGCAGCATACGGTATCCCCCTTTGCCTGCCAGTATTCCCCCACCAACGGTGCTTATTCAACCCACAAGGAGGGCCTTCTCGTGAAGCTTCTGATTTTCCGTACTCTGCTCATCTATCTCTGCGTTCTGTTCGCCATGCGGCTGATGGGCAAGCGTCAGCTGGGCGAACTGCAGCCCGAAGAGCTGGTATCCACCATCCTCATCTCAAATCTGGCGTCCATCTCCATCGAGTCGGAAGAAGTGCCGGTGACGGCCAGCCTCATTCCCCTCTTCCTCATCGCGGCTTTGGAGCTGCTGGGGTCGGCGCTGAGCTTCCGCAGCCAGAAATTTTTCAACCTGATGTCGGGCCGTCCCAAGACGGTCATCCTGGACGGACAAATCGACCAGAACGCTCTGCGCACTCTCCGGCTGACGACTGCTGATTTGATGGAAGCGCTGCGCGGCAAAAACATCTTTGACCCACGGGATGTCTCCTACGCCGTGGTGGAGACGAACGGCAGTCTCTCGGCGGCACTGCGCCCTGAGAAAGAGACCGCTACCCTCGCTGACTTGCAGCTGAAAGTGGAGCACAGCCACGCGACTATCCCCTTCGTGCTGGACGGACAGGTGCTCGAGGAAAATCTGCACTGGTGCGGCAAAGACCGGGATTGGCTCGAACGGACGGCGCAGGCCAATACCCTGCTGCCGGAGGAAATTCTGCTTTTAGTGGGCAACGAGACGGAAGACTATTTTCTGCTGAAAAAAGAGAGCCGCCGCAAGGGCAGCTCCCGGTGAGAGGTGTAGGATGAAGCGAATTTATGCGTGTCTGTGCATCGTGGCAGTGCTGCTGGGTGTGGCCTTTTACAGCAGCTGGCGGGTGCAGAAGTTTGCAGAGGATATTTCGGACGACATCGACGACGCCATGGAGGCCATCCGGGACGAGGACCTCCCTGCCGCGCGGCAGGCACTGGCCGAGGGCGCTGAACTCTGCGACAAAATGCGGGAAGGGATGAATCACCTGCTCCGCACGCAGGACTTCACAGAACTGGAAGCTGCCCTTCGCGCTGCGGACGGACATCTCGAACTGAACGCCCCCGAGGAAGCATTTGGTGAACTGCGCCGGGCGCAGGTTCAGGTGGAGACGCTGGAATGGCTGTCACGTAGACTTGTGTAATTAAATCATCAGGACACGGTTATATTTCGTGTAATCTATATTATTCGAAATCATGTCGTCTCGTCCAAGCACAAAATAAGTCTCATAAAAAGGATTCTTTCCATAAGGCCTTTCCATATTATTATCGAATCATCGTCACTTTGCCATGCGATAATTCAAATTGTGTGAGGCTGTCGTTAAGCACCTCCGGCTATATGAATCTTTATATGCCCTATTTTTTCAGCGTATCTTCCGAAAGATACAGACCTTATAGAAAGTGCTCTTTTCCCGTGCCCAAGAGGCGCAAAAAGCGCCCCATCCCCTGCCCTGCGGCAGAGAATGGGGCGCTCGTGCTTTTTTACACTTTACTTCTTACGGTCGCCCATCAGCTTTTTCAGCTCATTGAAGAAGCTTTCGACGTCCGCGAACTGCTGATAAACCGAGGCAAAGCGGACATAGGCCACCTCGTCGATTTTCTTCAGCTCCTGCATGGTCAGCTCACCGATGCGCACACTCGTCACCTCGCGGTCATAGGTGCTCATCAGGGTCTGCTCGATGCTGCTGACGGCGCGTTCCAGAGACTCGTAGCTCACCGGACGCTTGGCGCAGGCCCGAAGCATCGCGTTGAGCAGCTTCTGCCGGTCGAACGGCTCACGGGAGTTATCCTTTTTGATGACGATGAGCGGCACCGTTTCCACGACCTCGTAGGTCGTGAACCGCATATGGCAGTTCAGGCACTCCCGGCGGCGGCGGATGCGCTCGCTGTCTTCGGTAGGGCGGGAGTCGATGACTTTGGATTCCTCAGCGCCACAATAGGGGCATTTCATGGTCGTTCCTCCTAGATTCAGGACAGATTTGCGTCAGGATAGAAGCTCAGTTTTTCTTTGCGTTTTTGCGCTCGCTCCAAGCCACCCATGCGGAAGTGGAGACACACAGCGAAGTATACACGCCGCTGAGCATGCCCATCATCAGGGGGAAGGCAAAGGTGAAGATGCTGTCCAGACCGTACAGCTTGGAGACGATGCACATCACACCCAGAGCCATCACCGTGGTGACGGTGGTGATGATCGTGCGGCGGGCAGACTGGTTGACGGAATGGTTGACCAGCTCTTCGAAGCTGGCCTTCTTGCCCAGCAGGCCGCGGTTCTCACGGATACGGTCGTAGACGACGACGGTATCGTTGATGGAGTAGCCGAGGATGGTGAGCATGGCGGCGATGAAGTTGCCGTCCAGCGGGGCGCGCAGCAGCACGAAGGTGCCGAACACCACCATCAGGTCATTGAGCAGGGCCAGAACAGCCATCATGCCGCCGGTGAGGCCGCCAATATTCTTGAAGCGGTAGGCGATGTAGGCGAGGATGAGCACCAGTGCGAACACCACGGCCACCAGACTCTTCTGGAGGAACTTGGTACCCATTGCGGCGCTGACATTGCTCAGAGAGAGCTGTGCAAAGGAGTTGTCCGGGCAGCTCTCATTCAGGGAGTCCAGCAGGGTCTGCACTTCGTCGGTGGTGACAGTCTCGGTGCCGGGCATCGAGATTTTCAGAGTCTGCTCCCCTGTCGCGACGTTCTCGCCGGTCTGCAGGGTCAGGCCGTTGCTGCCCAGTGCTTCGGAGGCGGCCTTCTGGACGACAGACATCTCAAAGCTGTTCTCGTAGCTCAGGGTGATCATCGCGCCGCCGGTGAACTCGGTGTCCAGATGGACGCCCAGCACCACAGCGCAGAGGACGATGACTGCCATCAGGCAGGCGGAGAAGGTCAGGAAGCGCTTGCGCAGGCCGACGAAGTTGACCTGCTTCTTCTCTGCCGGGGTCTTGCCGGGAGCATCGGCACCGTAGAGGCGGGGGTCACGCAGAGCCTTGATAGAGGCAGCGCCCCGGATCATGATACGAGTAGCAAAGATGCCGAACACAAAGTTGAGCAGCACACCGGTGAGCAGCGTGTAACCGAAGGCGTAGATGGTGCCTGCGGTCGAGGGGCCGAAGGCGAAGAAGACGAAGTGCAGGGCCTTGGCGAAGAAGCCGTCAGATGGGCCGAAGGCACCCATCAGCACGATGGCGACGATGACGATGGTCACGTTGCCGTCGATGATGGGAGTCAGGCCGCGGGCAAAGCCGCTCTTGAGGGCGCCGTCGAGGCTCTTGCCGCTGCGCAGCTCTTCCTTGATGCGCTCGGCAGTGATGACGTTGGCGTCAACACCCATGCCGATGGCGAGGATGATGCCGGCGATGCCGGGCAGGGTCAGGGTGAAGCTCTCAAACACCGGGAAGTAGCCGGAGACGAAGGCCAGCGTAGCCGCCACCTGACCGGCCAGAGCGATGCAGGCCAGGAAGCCGGGCAGACGGTACAGAGCCGTCATCAGAACCACGATGAGGGCGAAGGCGATGACGCCGGCCAGCACCATGGCGCTCAGGCTGTTCTCGCCCAGACTCGGGCTGATGGTGGAGTAGCTGTCCACCGTCAGCGCAAAGGGCAGAGAGCCGGAGTTGATCTGGCGGGCCATCTTGACCACGTCCTCCTGCGTGAAGGGGCTCGACGCAGAACTGGTGATGATGGCAGAGCCGTCGGTGATGGCGGCGTTGACGCTGGCGGTGCTGACGTTCTCGTCGTCCAGCCAGATGCTGATGGTGCCGCCGGTCTGATACAGGCGGGTGGTCGCGTCGCCGAATGCCTTGGCGCCCTCATCGGTAAACTTGAGCGCCACATAGTACTCGGAGCTGCTGCCGTTGACGGGGCCATACTGGGCAGCTGCGCTCTCCACCATCGAGCCGTCGAGGACGAGCTCTCCGTCTGCGCTGCTCCCCTCGCGGAAGGTCAGATAGGCGGTGGTGCCGATCTCCTCAATGGCGGCCTCGGGGTCGAACTCCGTCTCGCCTGACTGCCACGGGAACTCGAGGATGAGGCTGTCGGAGTTGTTGTCCACATACAGCTCATAGTCGGTCACGTTGAGGGCGACCAGACGATTCTCGATGACCAGCTGAGCAGCCTCGAGCTGGTCGTCGGTGGCGTCATAGCCGTCGGAAGGGACGAAGGTGACGTTGACGCCGCCCTTGATGTCCACACCAAAGCGGATGTCTTTCGCGCCCTTGATGTAGGTTTTGGTCACATCACCGTACTTGACTGCGACGCCAAAGAATGCCGTATAGACGAACGCCGCGATCAAAAGCACAGTGAGGACAAGTTGCCATGCTTTGCCTTTAGTTTTCATATGAATCGGGAAACCTCCAAATATAATAAGAAGCTGTTTTCATAACCATTGCACACCGCCTGAACTGCCTTTTGGCGCACTCTGGCTATGAAAACAACTTCCAAATCCCCTCTGCGCCGTCAGAGCGGCAGCACAGGGGGGATCTTGTGCGATGAATCAGGCTTTCTCAGCCAGCAGCTTCTCGACTGCGGCCAGACGGACGCAGACACAGAGCAGGTCGGACGCCGTCTCCACTTCGTCCAGGCTGGGATAAGTGGGCGCGATGCGCAGATGGGCATCGTCCGGGTCCTTGTGGTAAGGGTAAGCGGAGCCTGCGCCGGTGAGGGTCAGGCCGCAGTCCTTGCACAGCTGGGCCACACGCTTGGCGCAGCCGGGCATGACATAGAGGCTGATGAAGTAGCCGCCCTTGGGGTTCGTCCAGTGGGCAATGTCGCCGCAGGGAGTCAGCTCCTCGTTGAAGGCCGTCTTGACGGCATCAAAGCAGGGTACCAGACGGCGGCGGTGCTTTGCCATGTGGGCCAGAACGCCTTCCTTGTTCTTGAGGAAGCGGACATGGCGCAGCTGGTTCATCTTATCATAGCTGATGATCATGACCGAGAAGCGCTTGCAGATGTACTTCATCATGGCTTCGCTGCAGGCCAGCGCAGAGACGCCTGCGCCCGGGAAGGTGATCTTGCTGGTAGAGGTGAACATGAAGACGCGGTCCTCCGTGCCGTACTTCTTGCACTCGTTCAGCAGGACGGGGGTCTCGATGATCTCGTCCGTCAGGTGGTGGACGATGTAAGCCTCATCCCAGAAGATCTTGAAATCAGGAGCAGCGGTCTTCATCTTGGCGAAGCGGTCGATGGTCTCGTCACTGTAGGTGTAGCCGTCGGGGTTGGAATACTGAGGCACGCACCAGATGCCCTTGATGGTATCATCCTCGGCTACCAGCTTTTCAACAACGTCCATATCAGGGCCGGTCGGAGTCATGGGAACGCTGATGAGCTCGAAGCCGAACTCCTCGGTGATGGCGAAGTGGCGGTCATAGCCGGGTACCGGGCAGAGGAACTTGCGCTTCTCCACCTGAGACCAGGGGCAGGGAGACTCGGGAAAACCGAAGCAGTAGCCCATAGAGATGAGGTTGTACATGATTTGCAGGCTGGAGTTGCCGCCCACAAAGACTTCCTCGGGCTTGACACCCATCACGTCGCCGAACAGCTCACGGGCCTCGTGCAGGCCCTCAAGGTCGCCGTAGTTGCGGGCATCGGTGCCGGCGTCGGTGGTGTAATCGGTCATCTGCAGCAGACCCATTGCCAGGTCCATCTGGTGAGGGCCGGGCTTGCCGCGGGCCATATTCAGCTTCAGGCCCATTGCCTGAAATTTTTTGTACTTTTCTTCCAGAGCTGCCTTCTCGGCAGTCAGTTCGTCGCGGGTCATCTCAAAATAATTTGCCATAACACACACTCCTTTATCGTACTTTCTGTTTCCCACAAAATGTCCGGTGCCGCCATCCGCGGAGCAGTCCCATGCCAGTGGGCCGTCCCGGTATTCCCCTCGCAGTTCCAGACTTTTATAGTTTACTACAATTTGGTCTCAGAAACAAGTCGGATGGCACAAAAAAGCCCCGCCAAAAAGCAAAAAGCTTTCAGCGGGGCTGCTCTTCCCTGCTGTGCGCTGACGCTCAGCTCAGGGAAGACTGGCTCTTATAGCGCTTGCGCACCGCACCGTACTCCATGTGCGCTTCGCCGCCCTCCACGGTGTCCTCGTCGATGGTGACGCGGATGATGGTGGGGTCGTTCGGCACATCGTACATGATGGGCATGAGGATATTCTCCATCACGCTGCGCAGACCGCGGGCGCCGGTCTTGCGCTCGATGGTCTTGCGGGCGATGGCATGGAGAGCCTCGTCGGTGATGTCCAGCTCCACATTGTCCATCGACAGCAGCTCTTTATACTGCTTGACCAGACTGTTGCGGGGCTCTTTCAGCACGCGCACCAGCGCATCCTCGTCCAGGTCGTCCAGCACGGTGATGACCGGCAGACGGCCGATCAGCTCGGGGATGAGGCCGAACTTGACGAGGTCGTGGGGTTCGACCTTCCGCAGCAGGGCCTTTTCGGCCTCGCTGGAGTTATCCTTCAGCGCACTGCCGAAGCCCAGTGCAGACTTGTCGGTGCGGCGGAGGATATACTTGTCCAGACCGTCGAACGCACCGCCGCAGATGAAGAGGATGTTGGTGGTGTCGATCTGGATGAACTCCTGCTGGGGGTGCTTGCGGCCGCCCTGCGGGGGGACATTGCTGACGGTGCCTTCCAAGATCTTCAGCAGAGCCTGCTGCACACCTTCACCGCCCACGTCGCGGGTGATGGAGGGATTCTCACTCTTGCGGGTGATCTTGTCGATCTCATCAATATAGATGATGCCGATCTGAGCCTTCTGGACGTCAAAGTCTGCGGCCTGGATGAGCTTGAGCAGGATGTTCTCGACGTCCTCGCCCACATAGCCGGCCTCCGTCAGGGTGGTGGCGTCTGCGATGGCGAAGGGAACGCCCAGCATCTTGGCCAGCGTCTGGGCCAGCAGGGTCTTGCCGACACCGGAGGGTCCCAGCAGCAGGACGTTGGACTTCTGCAGCTCAACGTCTGCGCCCTTGCCGCTCAGGATGCGCTTATAGTGGTTGTAGACCGAGACGGCCAGCACACGCTTGGCCTCGTCCTGTCCGATGACATACTGGTCCAGACCCTCCTTGATCTCTGCGGGGGTCTTGATGTTGATGGCGGGATCATCTGCGGGCTGGATACACGCCCGGCTGGCGCTGCCGCGGCTGGGGCGGGAGCTGTTGCCGCCCGGATGATCCGGCTTGTCCGAGAGCAGGTCGGCGCAGAGGCCGATGCATTCGCTGCAGATGTTCACGCCGGGGCCGATGATCATCCGCTCCACTTCGTCCTGATGTTTGCCGCAGAAGCTGCAGACCAGATCCTTTTCGTTTTTATCTCTGCCGGAATTGTTATTAGCCATAACCGTTTTTCCTTATCCTGAGTGTATTGCTTTCTGCCGCTCAGCGGTGGGTGATGACCTCATCAATGAGGCCGTATTCCTTGGCCTCCTGCGCAGAAAGGAAGTTGTCGCGCTCGGTATCCTGCTCCACCTTTTCCAGCGGCTGGCCGGTGTACTCGCTGAGCATCCGGTTCATCTTATCGCGGATATAGACCATGTGCTCAGCATGGATCTTGATATCCGTAGTCTGGCCGGAAAGGCCGCCGCCCTGACCGCCTGCAATCAGCGGCTGGTGGATCATGATCTCAGCGTTGGGCAGAGCGAACCGCTTGCCCTTGGTGCCGCTGGCCAGCAGGAATGCGCCCATCGAGGCAGCCATGCCCATGCAGATGGTGGAGACATCGCACTTGATATACTGGATGGTATCGTGGATGGCCATACCTGCGCTGATGGAGCCGCCGGGGCTGTTGATATACAGGCTGATGTCCTTATCGGGGTCCTGCCCTTCCAGATACAGCAGCTGTGCCACGACAAGGCTGGCGGAGGTGTCGTTGACATCCTCGCTCAGCACAATGATGCGGTCGTTCAGCAGACGGGAGAAAATATCGTAGGAACGCTCCCCGTGCGCCGACTGCTCGACAACGTAAGGAACAAAACTCATAGGGTTCGCCTCCTGAATGAAAATTATTGTATTTGCAAAATTGACCGATACGGCAAGCGCACATGGGCCGTAGCCGTATCGGTCAATTTCAACAACCTTAGCTTACAGAGCCGGGATCACTCCCTGCCCTGTGTGACCTTGTGCGCCAGAATTACTGAGCGTCCTCGGTCTTCTCGGCCTCAGCGGCCTTCTCCACGACGTTAGCATGGCTCTTGATGAAGTCGATGGCCTTGTTGATGGCCAGGTCGTGCTTCACCTCATCGACATTGATGAGCTCACGGACCTTGTCCTCTTCCATCTTGTACTGGTCAGCGATGCGCTTGACCTCTGCGTTCAGCTCGTCCTCAGAAGCCTCGATGTTCTCGGCAGCTGCGACAGCCTCCAGAGCCAGACGGATCTTGACCTGCTTCTCAGCCTGAGGCATGAAGGAAGCACGGAACTGGTCAACGGACTGGCCCATATACTTCAGGTAGTCCTCGAGGCGCAGGCCCTGCTGCTCCATGCGGAAAGCAAAGTCGTTGACCAGCTCGTCCATGCGGACATCGTACATAGCCTGGGGGATCTCAGCCTCCATGCCGTCGATGACCTGATCGACCAGAGCGTTCTCGACAGCCAGGTCATCCTGCTTGTCCAGCTGCTCCTGGTTGTTCTTGCGGATGGAAGCCTTGAACTCGTCCAGAGTGTCGTACTCGGAGCAGTCCTTAGCCAGCTCGTCGTCCAGAGCGGGCAGCTCCTTGTACTTGACCTCGTGCAGCTTGATCTTGAAGACAGCGGGCTTGCCAGCCAGCTCAGCAGCCTGGTACTGCTCGGGGAAGGTGACGTTGACGTCGAACTCCTCGCCAGCAGCGTGGCCGACGATCTGGTCCTCAAAGCCGGGGATGAAGCTGCCGCTGCCCAGGGTCAGGCTGTAGTGCTCAGCCTTGCCGCCCTCGAATGCGACGCCATCCACAAAGCCCTCGAAGTCGATGTCCACGATGTCGCCGTTCTCAGCAGCACCCTCGCGGGTCAGCTCACGGGCGTTGCGCTCCTGCACACGCTTCAGCTCGGCCTCGACAGCCTCGTCAGAAACAGTATGGACAGTCTTCTCAACGGTCAGACCATTGTATGCGCCGATCTTGACTTCGGGCTTGACAGCGACCTTGACGGTCAGGGTAGCGCCCTCAGCCTCGCTGGCGGAGTCAACGCTGACCTCAGGACGGCCGACCGGCTCGATGCCGGCAGCCTTGACAGCCTCTTCGTAAGCTGCGGGGAACAGCTCGTTGATGGCGTCGTAGGTAAAGACATCAGCACCGTACATCTTCTCGATGAGAGCCTTGGGAGCCTTGCCCTTGCGGAAGCCCTGAACAGGGTACTTCTTGCCCTCCTTCTTGAAAACATCGGCAACTGCAGCCTTGAAAGCCTCAGCGTCGATGGAGAACTGCAGCTCTGCCATGCTCTTCTCGAGCTTTTCGCACTTGATGAAATTCATTTGTGTATCCTCCACTCAAATATTCTATTGCGTTGGGGCAGCGGGAAAACTGCCGCCTGCAACCGCGCACCGCGTCCTTGCTGTTTGCGAAATGCGGGGACGCGCGCGCTCAAATTGGGTGCAACAATCGCGTCACAATTTATTATAGCACGGTCGTGATAGAATTGCCACCCCAAATTTTGACTTTTTGTCATTTCTGCGGTTCTGGTCTCTGCCTCAGTTGATGCGGTAGGGGCAGAACCGCAGACCGTCAGCGCTGACAAGCTTGTAGCGGATGCCGTCCACATCCCCCTGCACCGCATAGCGGATGGCATTGCCGTGCAGATGGCCGTAGTAGCAGGTCCTGATGCCGTAGGCTTTCAGTGTTGCCACGATCTCGGGGGCGCTGGTGCCGGTGTAGACCGGCGGGTAATGCAGGAACACCAGCTTTTCCATCCCGGGTTCTGCGGCGTCGAGGCTCATCTTCAAGCGGCCTATCTCCCGGTTCATCACCTTTTCGTCGTGAGGCTCCCCCACATCGAACAGCCAGCCCCGGGTACCGCAGATGGCGTAGCCCTCCACGGAGTAGGAGTTGTTGTGCAGGATGTGGAGCGTATCGAAGCCCTCAGCTTTCAGGTAGGCGTTCATCTTGTTGGCGGTGGTCCACCAATAGTCGTGATTGCCCTTCATGATGAGCTTCTGGCCGGGCAGCTGCTGCAGAAATTCGAAATCCCTGCGGGTATCGGTGAGACGCATGGCCCAGCTGATGTCGCCTGCAAGGACGATGGTGTCCTCGGGCTTGATGAGCTTGCGCCAGTTGCGTTCCAGCCGCTCCACATAGCCGTTCCAGCCGGGGAAAACGTCCATCGGCTTGGAGCCGCCCAGGGAAAGGTGGGTATCGCCAAGCACAAAAAGTGCCATAGTTTATTTACTCCTGTTCTGGTTTTCGTCAAGCCTGACAGCCCAGTGCCACCTCCGCGATCTGAGCCGGGTCGATGACGGTGCTGAACCGCTCAGCCTTCTGGCGCAGGACAGCGAGACTTGCGGGAGCGGTGCGGCCGGTAGCCTCTTCCAGCGCCTGCATAGCCTCAAAGTCGTTCTCCGGGGCAGTGTGGCCCAGAGCTTCCAGCACGCTGCGCGGGAACTTGAAGGGCGAGGCGGTGGAAAGCACCACCATCGGTACGCCGTCCCGTTTCTTCTGGGCGGCAACATGGAAAGCCACCGCCGTATGGGTATCGCAGAGGTAGCCGTCCTTCTCGTAGCGGGCGCGGATCTCCCCTGCCACCTGTTCCTCACTGCTCCAACCGCAGTCGAAGCTCTCCTGAATGGCCTTCAGCGTCTCGGGACGGACGGTGTAGCGGCCCGTCTCGTTCAGGCTCTTCATCAAATCGGCCACTTCGGCATCGCTGCCGGTGACGTGGTAGAGCAGGCGCTCAAGGTTCGAGGACACGAGGATGTCCATGCTGGGCGAAGTGGTCTTATAGAACTCCCGCTTTGCGGTGTAAGTACCGGTGGAAAGGAAGTCAGTCAGGACGTTGTTCTGGTTGGAGGCGCAGACCAGCTTGCCGACGGGCAGGCCCATCTGCTTTGCATAGTAGCCGGCCAGAATATCGCCGAAGTTTCCGGTGGGGACGCAGAAATCGACCTTGTCGCCGAAGCTGATTTTTCCCGCCTTGAGCAGCTGGGCATAAGCGGCGAAGTAATAGACGATCTGCGGCACGAGGCGGCCCCAGTTGATGGAATTGGCGCTGGAAAGGCGGATGTTCCGCTCGGCCAGTCTGGCCGCGATGGCTTTATCCCCGAAGACCTTCTTCACGCCGGTCTGGGCGTCGTCGAAGTTGCCGCGCACGGCATAGACAGCGACATTTGCACCCTCCTGCGTGGCCATCTGCAGGCGCTGGATCTCGCTGGTGCCGCCCGTGGGGTAGAACACGGCGATCTCGACGCCCGGGATGTCGTGGTAGCCGTCCAGTGCGGCCTTGCCGGTGTCGCCGCTGGTCGCCACGAGAATGAGGGTCTTTTCGGTGCGGGAGAGGTTCTTCTTTGCCTCCACGAGGAGCTTCGGCATCAGCTGAAGGGCATAATCCTTGAAGGCGCAGGTCGGGCCGTGCCACAGCTCAAGGGCATAGGTATCGCCCTCCACCGGGGCCAGATGACCGGCCTTGCCGCCGAAGGCCTCACCATAAGTCGTGCGAGCAGCCTCAGCGAGGAAGTCTTTCGAGTAATCGGTCAGATATTCGCTGACGACGGCAGCGGCCAGCTCCGGATAATCCAGCTGGCACAATGCCTCCACGTCCACCTGCGGAAAACTTTCCGGGACGAACAGGCCGCCCTCATCCGACAGGCCCTGTGCGATCGCCTGAGAGGCGGTCACAATGCGGGAATGGTCTCTCGTGCTGAAAAATTTCATCGTTATCGCTCCTTTTTTGCCAGAAGGCCCATCACTTGGCCTCGTCGTGCGGCAGCGGCCCAGAGCCGTTTCTCTGCCTTTTCCCACCGGCACTTCCTGCTATTTCGCGCAAAAAGCACCCTTTATAATATGTACCATCCAGCGCCCGCTGTCAAGAGGGACGACTTCGGCCACGTCGAAGCGCACCGGCTCGTCGCTCTGATGGGTGCTTTGGAGATACGATGCGGCGGATGCGATGATACGGCGCTGCTTGGCGGCGTTGACCGCCGCAGCGGGGGTATCCAGAGAGTCTTTGGCGCGGGTCTTTACCTCGCAGAACACCAGTGTTCCGTCCGGTTCCCGCAGGATGAGGTCTATCTCCCCCATCCGGGTGTGATAATTGTGGGTGATGAGGGCCGCGCCCTGTTTCTCGTAGAAACGCGCGGCGGCTGCCTCTCCCCTGCGGCCTGTCCCGGCCCGGTCCATCACTTGCCCTCGGGCCAGTAGCCCTGCTTTTTGAGGAAGCTGCGGCGGTAGAACGGCTGAATGCCGTACTGGGCAATGAGCTCGTAGTGGAGCTTGGTGCCGTAGCCCTTGTGCTTTGCCAGCTGATACTGGGGATACTGCTTGTCCAGCTCCAGCATATAGCGGTCACGGCTGACCTTGGCCAGGATGGAGGCGGCGGCGATGGAGGCGGCGTGCGCGTCACCGCCCACGATACAGCGGTGGGGCGTGGTGACAGCAGCGAACTTACCGTGGTCACGGTTGCCGTCGATGAGGGCGAAGTCCGGCCGCGGTGCCAGACCATCGATGGCCAGCTGCATGGCCTTCATGCGGGCGGAGAGGATATCCGTCTCGTCGATCTCCCCAGCGGAGACGGAGGCCACGGACCAGGTCAAGGCCTGCTGCTGTATCCGCAGGAAAAGGGCCTCCCGCTTCTTTTCCGTCAGCTTTTTGGAGTCGTTCAGGCCGGGAAGCTCGAACTTCTCCGGGAGAATAACGGCGGCGGCGTAAACAGGTCCCATCAGCGGACCGGCCCCGGCCTCATCCACCCCGCAGACAAGGGCATAGCCAGTGTCATGGGCCTGCTGTTCGTAGCTCAGATCTTCCATATCAGCAATACTCCACTATTATCTTCCTGCACGCGCGGCAGACGGAGGCGGAGAGCTTCGTTTCGCTGAAGGCAGACCCCGTCGAATAGTGCCAGCCGTCCAGCACGATGCCGTTCTGACCGGTGATGTATTTCTTCGTCAGGGGAATCCCATCCATGGCGTCGCTGA
>OGRY01001359.1_pt1 | contig 17779 bp, 26 predicted proteins | sample 1553551 | NCBI WGS metagenome assembly OGRY01 (sample SAMEA2580101, study PRJEB22360) | human gut metagenome | biome: human gut; feature: human-associated habitat; material: faeces | place: Denmark | collected 2008/2010
TTACAGTTTTCACATTTAAAAAGTGATTTATCAACTCCATTAAAATACCAATAGATGGCTCTTGCTATCCCTCCGTGAGTTACTAACAAAACTTTTTTATTTTTTTCCTTTAGTTTTAATTCTTCCAAAAAATTACTTACTCTTTTATATACACTTTTCATTGATTCTAATTCAGAATAGCTCTGTTCTGAATCATATCCCCAAAATTTTTCCCAATCTAAAGCATCAAATTTAACATTTTCATATATTCCCATATTTCTTTCTTTTAATCTTTCATCTCCAATTGTTGGTATTTTATCATTTAAATTGAATAATTTTAGGGTATGCTCTGCTCTTTCAATAGGAGAATAATATACTACATCAATATTTAATTTACATATTTCTTTACCTATATTCTTTGCTTGTTGTATTCCATTACTATTTAAAGGCTCTTTTATATCTGCAATAATCTTATTTTTACCTGATTCAGTTTCTCCATGCCTTACTACATATATTTCCATTGTTTATATCCCTTTCTTTTATACAAATTACTATTTATTCAATTTAGTTTCTAAATCCTTCATATATCTTTTTTGTTGTCTTTTTAAATATGATTTAGCAAATAGTTTCATTATAAAACTTTTTACTTCTATTTCTTCCGTAAAATCTAGTTCAACATCACCATTTGGAAGTTCTTTAAAAATACCTGTCCATTTTCCTTTTAAATTATCATTTTCTAGGTCAAACTTATACTCTTTTAATTTTTCCTTTTTGGTAATAGTAAAATATGTTGGAAAATTATTTTTGTCATATTCAATAAAATGTGTTTCATCTATTATTTCTATTTTTAGTAGATCTGTTCTCCATTTATAATTTAGATTATCTGTAATAATATCCCACAATTTATTTTTATCACAACAAAATTGTCTTTTTATTATTGACTTAATCATAGATACACCTTACTTTCTTATTCTTTATTTTTATCCTTTATAAAACCAATTATTATTAATGCAATTCCAATTATCGCTATTGGAATATATACATAATTAGGTACTTTGCATACAAATCTATCAATACCTGTCAAAATAATATAAATTATTATACCTAAACTAATAAACCAACTTCTTTCTTTCATTTTTTCCTCACTTTCAAATTAACTATACATCTGGAAATTGCATAAGCAACTTATATAATAAAAAATATTTCCAATAATATATAATACTTTAATTTCTCCAAAATTCTATTAATATCTTTGCAAATTCATTTGGATTTTCTTCATTTACAATATGTCCTGTATTTTCAATAATTTTTAGTTTTGCATTTTTAATATTCTCAGATAAATAATGTGCTGACTTAATATTAGCATTATCTTTTTCTCCACATAGCACTAATGTAGAGCATTTAATCTTTGAAACTTTTGATTTAATATCTAATTCAGACATAGAGTTTGTCAAATTAATCAGATCCTTTTTGGAAATTTCCATACTCTCAAAAGTCTTTTTAGGCATAAGCTTAAATATAAAATTCTGTAATCTTAACATTTTCTTTGGTATATCATAAGGTGTTCCAATTAAAACTATTGAATTTATTTTTTCTGAATGTTCTATTGCATAATCAATAGCTAATACTCCACCTAATGAAAGCCCTACTAGGTTTATTTTTTCGTTGAAACTATTACAATAATCTGCGAATGTTTTATACATATTCTCATAATTTACTTGATAATTTTTTACAATAGAAAACAGATTCGGTGTTTCTACTTTTATTCCATTATTATTTAGATGATTTTTAACTTCATACCAACTTGTTTCATCTTGTCCTAATCCATGAACTAAAATATTTGTCATTTTTTGAATCTCCTTTACTTATTGTAATTTAATTAATAGTTGCAATTATAAATAACTCATCAGAGTTAATTGAATATTCTGCTTTTGTATCATCTGGTAATTCTCCGTTATATGCAACCCAATATTGTGAATTTTGATAGTTCCATACTCCTGTTCTTTCATATGTTTTATATTTAATAGTTCTATCCTCTTGTGCCGAAAATTTATCTCTAGTATCATCTTTTACCAAATGAATTTTATTATTTTTTGCCTCATATAGTAAATCTATTATAAAAATATCTCCTTCAACTGTTGATTGTACTACTCTAATAAAAGCATTTTCTTTCTTATTATACTTATCTATAAATTCACTATATAAGTTATCATTATGAACCATTGCACCTATTATAAAACAATTATCTTTTTGGGCTTGTTCTTTGGAATAATTTTCTGGCAATGTTCTTAAATCTTTATATTTACTTGTAATGCTATGATTATAAAAGTCGTTTATATCTGCTATTTCTTCATATTCTACTCTATAACTATCTTCTAGTCCAAATGTTCCTTGTCCAGGAGTTATTGGCAAATATTTATTATTCATTAGAAATCCCACTATTTCCTCATTTTCATCTTTAAATCGTATTAAATATCCTCCAAAGCTAGAACTCCACTCTATATCTACATATTCATACTGTTTTTCAGGAAAATTCTTTTTTAAATAATTTGTTGCAGAAATTATTGCTATTTGTTTTGGAATTAATCCACTAATCCATAATCCTAAAATAATAGTTAAACTTATTACAATTACTAATATAATCGTTCTTTTTTTATTCATATTCACATCTCCTTTTTAAATTATTTTTATTTAATATATTTTTCTATTGAATTATATTCATCTTGACTTATTTCATATATTCCATTATATGGCTGTTCAATATAGTATTTATTTTTCTTTTTATAAACAAATATTGTTTTTGTTTCGTTATTTGTAGTCTTAAAGTTGACTTTTATTTCATTTTCTGCATTTACAGGCATATCTTGAATACTCTCTTTTTTTGTTATTCTCTTTATTCCACCTAAAATATCTACAATATTTTTTATTTCTTTAGAGTCAGTTATATCTATATTTTCTAATATTATATTTGAAATTTCTTCTGCAATTGGCAACTCTAAACTATAAGTTCTTTTATTTAATTTATTATAACAATAAATACCTGCTACTGCTCCAATGCATAAAAATAATACAATTATAAATATTATCATTTCTTTTTTCATATCTATTTCTCCATTAATTATTTTTTATACTTCTATTGTGATTGTCACAATGGTGTTCTCCTTCTATATGATGATGTTCACAATTCACATTTTCATTGTACTTTAATTGTCCTAATAAATATTCATTTATTACATTATCAGCATTACCAGAAACTCCACCAAATAATTGTATATTTGCTTTAGAAAGAGCATCTTTTGCTCCTTGTCCTATACCTCCACAAATTAATACATTTATATTATTATTCTTTAAAAATTCTACTAACTTTTCATGTCCATTTGCTGATGTATCCACTATATTTTCTGATACAATTTTTTTATTATTTACTTCATAAATTTTCACTTTTTCTGTATGTCCAAAATGTTGAAAAACCTTTCCATTTTCATAAGTTATTGCTATTTTCATGTTTTCCTCCTTATTTTTATAGTTTTATATATTTTCATTTTGTAAATTATCAACTTTAATTATATTTTATGCTCAATCCATTAAGAAATCAAATATATTCATTCCTGCTGTTGTTTCTGATTTATACAATTCTGTATATCCACATTTAGTACAACTTATTGTAATAAATTTTTTATTTTGCACATCAAAAACTTTTGCAAAATTTCCTCCAGTTGCTTGAAATTGATCTTTCTCGTATTCTTCATTACCACATTTAGGGCATTTCCATTTTTCCATATTTATCATCCTTTCTCGTATAATTCAAAAATATTCGCTTTTAATACTAGTCTTGATATTCTAATTTTATCATCTAGTGATATTTCCCAACTACTACCTACAATACTTCTTTTAATTTTATATTCTTTCGTTGGTTTTCCTAATAATTTGTTAAGTTGTTTTTGCAAATTCACTTTGTTTGTATATATTGAAAATACATTCTCACTATATAGTACATTTATTGTTGTTTCTGTTTCACTTTTATTTGGTTCTTTATATATTTTGCTCATAACATTCCCCTGTTCTTACTTTTATTGTTTGTTTTTCTTTTGTGAATGTTATTTTTAGTTAATTCATAACTTTGTTTAATTAGTTCTTTTACTAAACTGCTATCAACATTTTTACGCAAAATCACAGTATTCCAATGTTCTTTATTCATGTGGTATGCAGGTATAATATAATCGTATGAATTTCTTAACAAATCGGAATAATTAGGTTCTGTCTTTACATTTAAATACAATTCTCCCTTGACTTCCATTATTAAGGCAAACCATTTTTTATTATTTGTGTGTTTCATTACTACACTTACATTATCATCTGGAAAAGGATAATCTTCAAATGTATTTGGCAATGTTAAACAATATTTAATGACATCTCGTTTATTCATATATATCAATCCTATTTTAATATAATATACTGCTAAATTTATTATTATATTTATTTATGTCCTTTGTACTTTGGCTCATAATAAAATCAGTTACTTTCATTTTTAGATTTTCTACTTCCTCTGTTGTATAATTTTTATCTTCTACACATATTCCTGCTTCATTAAATAATTCTATGTCTTTATTTGAAAATTTCATTGTTACATCCTCTTTTCCATTTTATTATTTCATTAAAATCATACCTTTTGTTATTGGATGCAAAAGTCTTACAAAATCAATTGCATCTTGCTCTGTTCCTACCACACTTCCATAATGTGTTGGTACTGCTATTTTAGGTTTTATTTCATTTATTAAATATGCTGCTTCTTTAAAGTCCATTGTATAAGTTCCTCCAACTGGAACAAAAGCTACATCACATTTAGTTTTTTTGTTTTCTTCAGTAATATCTGTATCTCCTGCTATATAATATCTAATACCTTTTATTTCAATGATATAACCAACCCATTCGTTTTCTTTTGGATGGAATTGTTTATTTGTATTATAAGCAGGTATAGTTTCAAATCTAATTCCTTCTGTCATGTATTCTTTGTTTGGTTCTACTGTAATTATATAATCTTGCCTAAATCCTTTTCTTAATAGTTTTGTTAATAATTCTTCTGGTGCTATAATTACTGTATCTTCTTTTTTTACTTTGTCTATATCTTCTTCTGAATAATGGTCATAGTGATCGTGTGTTACGAATATTAAATCTGCATCATTGTAATCTTTTTCTATTTTATATGGATCTATATAAATTATTTTTTCTTTATTTATTCTAATGCTACTATGACATAATAGCTCTATATTTTCTAACATATCTAATAGCCTCCTCATTTTTTTGTTTCCCATAGGCATTATAGCACATAAAATAAAAAAAGCACAAAAAAAGCCAAAACAATTTATATTTTTTTATAAATCATTTTAGCTCTTTATTTCTTAACTATTTATAAAACTTATTGTTTTAATAATTTTTGAAAAATTGACTCTAGCACATTAACAACAATACTATTTCCAGCTTGTCTATATAATTGAGTGTCAGATATTCCTACAGATTTAGCATTATAGAAATCATCATCATCAAATCCCATAAGTCGCCAACATTCAAGAGGTGTTAGTTTTCTTATTTTCATAAAATGATTTCCATCTTCTGAAATTAATACCGCTGCACTAGAAGTAGTTATTCCACAAGCTGCTGTTTGAGTAGGTGCAATATCTTTTATTTCCTTTTGATTATATAGATTAAACATTTTTCTTTCTGCAATACTTGGTCTAAATTGACTAGCAGTAACGGCTGTAGCAATTCCTTCGGAATCGTAAATTCTATCTTGAACACTAGGTTGCTTATATAACTTGTTTAAGCATATTGGTTTAGGTGATTCGATAACTGTTGCCATGTTAGGTGATGTTAAGATTGTTTGTGATACTTCTTTTCCAACTCTACCTCTTTTTGTTACACTATTAGGATATGAAACATTAATAGAATCTCCTTCCATTGCTTCTGTATATCCTTTTTTAGTTGCTTCTCTAACAAGAATATAAGGTTGCTTATGTCCTCCATTATCCATAGAAGTTAATGTAGGTGATAATCCATTTGGATTATATATACTACCTGCTTGATGTTTTGACTTATCCGTATCAAATAATCCTGCAACTCTTCTAACATTATTTGATTCTGCTATGTATTGATTTTGATTTCCACTCATTTTGTGATAACCAGCAATAAGACAAGAACTTATATTAGGATTTTCACAATCTTTTAAAAGTTTATTATTTTTCTTAATTAACCTTCCTATTCCATTTTCTGTTAAATAGAATCTATCATCAACTTTATCCTCTAAGATATCTTTTAGCTTTAATTTTAATTCTACTGGAGATGGAAAAACAAATTTGTTTCTATCAATATCATTACGAATAGAAACAATAAAGACTCTTTCTCTGTTTTGTGGAATTCCATAATCTTTTGCATTTAAAACTTTCCAATAGTTTGTATATCCCAATTCTTCTATATCTTTTAAAATAGATTCAAATTGATTTCTAAATCTTTGGCTTGTTAAATTTTTCACATTTTCTATAATGCTATATTTAGGCATTTTAGCCTTTAATATTTCATATCCATCATAATATAATCCGCTTCTAGTTCCTTCTTTTATTCCTTTCATTCTACCAGCGATTGAAATATCTTGACACGGAAATCCCCAAGTCAAAAGATCAAAGTCTGGTATTTTATCAATTTCTATCTTTGATACATCTCCTAAATTTTTGTATTCTGGTAGATTATGAATAACGCAATAACTTTTAATAGCAAACTTATCTATTTCAGAAAATCCTACTAATTCATAATCTATATTTAATCTTTCTAATGCTTTCTCAAAAGCTCCAATTCCTGTAAATAGGCTTAATAATTTTAACATAATTAATTCCTCCTTTGCACACGAAAAAAAGCCCCAGAATTTAATCTGGAGCAAATTATTTTTTCAATTATTTACTATATAATGAATCAATCTCTTTCTTTCTGTCTAAAACAAATTTTTCTAACTCTGTTCCTGTGATATTTCCAATTTTTTCATTGTTTTCATCATATAGTTCATATTCTTTATCATCTACCAAGTATAATGTATAAAATTGATGTTTTTCATTATACGCAGTAAATTTTTTATCTATATGTATTTTATAATTTGAGTATGGTAAATTCACACAAAACTCTTTATCATTTGAATTTTTATAGTCAATTCTATTTCCACCGAAATTTAATATTGTGGATATACAAATTACTACTAGATAATTTTTCTTCTTTTATAGTTTCTAAATGATTAAGTTCCCTTTGAAGTTCCAATACTTCTTTTCTTTGTCTGTTTATCTCAATTCTTTCTGATCTTGAATTTTTTATTAACTCTTTTGCTTCATCAATAGAAGTTATATTCAATTCCTTTTGTATGTTCAAAAATATCTCTGTCTCTTTAGGTAAAACATAATCCTCATCTTGCTTTTTATATGACATTGCATATTCATAAACTGTATAAAGTCTAATATAATCATTAGCCATTTCTGTAGTTTTAAGAACTTTCTCAAATTTTTCTTGATTTTTCTTCATCTTAACATTCTTACTTTTTATTTGACCTCTTTTAAGTGCTATTTGTGATTCAATATCATCAAAATCTCTAATATTATATTTGTCTAAATATTCTAACTGTTGTTTTAATTGATAATACCTTTTTATCTCTTGATATTTTGTTTTTTGATATTCACTATAAACTTTTCCTTTTTCACCTAACTGACTTTTTTCAATAGCAATTTTAGATTCATTTGCTTTCTGAAATATTTTAGAATTGAATTCATTTTGTTCTGTTTTAATGGCTAATAGTTTCACATTATCTTTTTCTCTGTATAGTTTATATAAATTGCTAGTAGAATACTTTAAATTTATTGTATCTATTCTTGCATATCTTTGCATACCAAGACATCTAACTGCAATATGTTTGCCTCTCCTTATTTCATAGCCTAAAATAGATAATTCTTCTAATAGTTCATCAACGCTATTACACTTTGGAATAAGTTTTTCTAAATGTTCTTCTATTTGTTCTTTCCAAGATTGTCTTTTATATTGATAATAATCATCTTGACTATTTTTAGATTTCAAATATGTCTTTCGAGGCATTATAAAGCATCCATACTCTGCTGCTATTCGATCACTTGTATCACTAACTCCATAAAGGCCCTCTTTTTCATTTGAAAGTCTATCCTCTAGTTTTCTTCCTTCTAAATTTATTGCATTTACGCATATATGATTATGTATGTGTCCTTTATCAATATGAGTTGATACAATACATTGAAAAGTAGGATATAATTCTTTGCACATTCTTAATCCAATTTCATTTGCTTGTTCTATAGTTATTTTATCTTTTGGAGAAAAACTTTGGATAATATGATATGCACCTCTAGTTCCACCCATTTTATATTTCTTTTGAATATCCTTAAATTCGTAAAGAGCAGTTTCAACATTACAATTTAGAGAACTGATACATCCAACTTTTTCTCCATCATTTTTCTCATCAAGTATATATTCAATCAAATTTTTAGGAGAGCCTAAATGTGGTAATCTTTTTGTTACTGGCATTATTATCCCTCCAATTCTTCAATCTTGTTATGATTGATTTCTTTCCATACATCTAAATCCAACTTTTCATCAATAAGTTTTATCATTGCCTTTTGATTTCCTAATACTGCATACATAACATCTAAAATATCTTTTTTTGTTTCATCTGTTAATCTTGTTGCATATTTACTTATATGTCTAATCTCTTTAGTAATTTTCTTTAATTCTTTTGTATTTTCAGCATACGCAATATACAATTCTTCCTTATTTTTTAAATCCACATGAGTTACTTTTTCATATATTGCTGCATCACGAATATATTTTGCAAGTCGTTTATATCCATAAAATTCTGCTTTTGATTCTACTAAAATTCTTTCTTCATCTGATAGCCAAACCTTTATGCTTTTTCTTCTTTGTTTAGAATTAAACTCCATTTTTAATCATCCCTTCTATTCAATTTTTGTGAAAAAAATTATCATACGGATAACCTGCTGTTATATATTTTTCAGTTAGCTCCATTTTATAATCTTCCAATATCTCCAGATATTTTTGTTTGAAACATTCTTTGCATAATAACTCTATTCCTTTGCTATATACATACACTTGATTATTTTTTTTATATCTTATCTTAATGCTATACTTCTTTTCCAATTTTTGTATTGCTTTTCTTACTGTATCTATTTTCCTATTAAAAAATTTTTCTAATTGTGAATATGGAATATCATTAACAAATAGTTCTTTAGATTGTATTTTTAAAAAATCTTCATACATTTTTATTCTTTTATTAAAGAATTTTATATCTGCATCAATTAAGTTCGTTTCATTTTGAAAGAATACATCCACAAGCCACCAATATCCTTCATCTAAAATATAGAACTTTCTACTTCTTACTTTGTTACTTCTCCATCTACAAGTGGGATGTTTTTTTATCATTACATCTATAGCTTGTCTTAAATCTTTATGTGTAATTTCCTTATTATTTTTTGTTTTACACCCCTGCATATTTAATCTTGCTAAAATCTTATTGTAAGACTGAAATATTTTATCTAGTTCTCTTTCGCTATCTCGCATAATATCCACCTCACTTTATATATAAAAAAATATTTGTACTAGCAAAGCAAAGTACAAAAAATCCAGAGCAATTTATTTGCTCCGAATAATGAGGCATTTTTTAATGCCCAATATTCGCCAGCGTGGTGTTTTGACACCCTTTTCGCTGTTTAGGGCAAAAGCCCTAAAACCCATTTTGCCCTCTGGGAGATATTTTTTTGTTTCAAATTTTAAAAAAAGTGGAGCATTTTTTACTCCACTTTCACCATTTTTTTAATTAAAATCATACTCAAATTCGTTTTTATTTTTTACCTCATTTTGTTTTGATTTTTCTTTTAAATTTTCGTAAGTTTCATAGATAGATTCCATATTTTCTGTTACAACTTTTATTCCATTCCAAGCACTTGTATCTACTTCTATTGAAGAATCATTTTCAAAAGTAATTGTTGTCATATATTTTCCATCTGATACATCTTCTGTATAAACATTTAAATATTTTATTCCTAACTTATCCATTATTTCTTGATATATAGAAGATAAATGATTCAATCCTTCATCTCTATCACTTCCATAATCCATTAAATTATTTATGGCATTTTCTCTAAAATATTCAATGACCTTATCTAATGATAAATCATAATATTGTTGAGAATTTATCTTATAATCTTGTAATAAATCATAATAACTTATCATTCCTTCCGATAAAGCAATAATATCATTGTTAAAATATTTATTAGATTTTGAATATAACTCTCCCCACTTATTAGTATCAATATCATCAGTTTCATAATATAAATGTAGTGATTCTTCAAATTCATTTAATTGTTCTAAAGAAAAATATGTATGGAAATCTTCTTCATTTTCTATTATATATTTTTCTAGTAATGGATAATTATATTGCACTTTATATCCGTATTCTAGTATTTTTAATTCCTCAAATGTAATATAGAAATTCCATTGATTATTATCATCAAATAGCCCTAAATCTTCTATGTCATTAAGTATTTCATCTTCTATAGTTGCTTTATATAGTTCTTGATAAGAATCATATTCATATACATTGAAATCTCCATCTAAATAATCTTTGTAATTTTGAATATTTATACTTTCTTTTTCTTTCAATTCTATATATTCATCCTCAATAAAAATATGTAATATCTTTTTATTATCAGCTTCTAATAGCATTTCTTTTGACATTGTATCTATATATTTTTTGCAAATGTTTTTAAAAAATTCTTCATCATTTTCTTTAATCATTATCCAATCTACCTCCTTATATATCCTAAATATTATTACTAATCTCAATAGTTTCTTTATATTCTTTTTCTTCAATATCTTTTGTTAATTCCTTAAACCATTTACCATAAAAACTATTATCATTATCATCCAATAGCTTTAAATTTTTACCAACTTTCATATAACTTTCATATACTTTTTTTACATAATTAAATTCTCCATCACGAATAAGATTTTCAACTTCTCCTTCATCTATGAAATAATCAAACATTCTAAAATAAACTCTATCAAGAACAGTATCAAATGTAGTATTTTCTTCAAAATCAAATGTATTACATTGTTCATCTTTTATGTTATATTTTCCATCTGGATATTTAACAATAGACCATTCATAAAATGCCAAAAAGTCATCTAATTCAGTTGCACTTTCTTTATCTTCTAACTCATTTAGAAAGCTAGTTTTTTCATAATTCATATTAAATAGTTTCTCTTTTCTACAAACTTTTATAAGTTCATCAACATTTAATATTTTCATATCTTTATCATAATCTAAATAATCTTTTCTGTTTCCCCAAGTAAAACCTTTGCTCCATTGAAATTCAATACAAGTATCTCTAGTATTTCCATTATTTAGTTTGACATAGTACCAAAATCTATCTTCCGAAAATTCATTAAATTCTTTATCAAAGCAACAATTTTTCTCAAAAGATTCTGCATATTCTCTTAAAAATCCAATACTTTTCATAAGTTCAATAAATTTATAAAGATCATCATCATATTCTTTTCTAATCTTTACAACTGCACCCAAAGTTAAAAATTCTTCCATTGCATTCATTCTAATTGTTTCTCCTTTCCCCAAAAAAAAGACTAGGCATAATTTACATCCAAGTCATCAGATTTATCATTTTGAATCTCGACTTGATTTGTAATTTGTCTAGTATTTTCATTTTCTAATTTTCTTGCCATTTGAAAATCTAAATTAAGTAAGTTTTCTGCCAAGTCTTTTAATGTACTATAACGATTGCTTCCACCAGTCCAATCTTTATCGTGTTCCATTGTCCTATATAAAATATTATTGGCCCATTCATTTTTCCAATACCTAACATCAGATATTGAAATATAATAACATTGATTTGTTGTATTACTTTTTACTACTGCCGAAAATTCATAATGATTTTTACTAAATGAATGTAATTCCATACCAATATCATTACATAATTCTTTTATAACGCTTCTATAATTTGTCTGAAAATTTCTATATTCTGGAGAAGTTTCTCCACCCCAATCTTCAATTTCTTTGTCATACCACTTATTTAAAAACTTATCTACGGTCATAATACTGTCCCTCCTATATATCAATATCATTTTCGATTTCTTCTTTATTATAATCTTCTAGCATATAAGATGGTGGTGTAATTCCTGTTGTTTTCATTGCTTGAATAAGATCACAATCCTTTGGCATATATAAATCTCTTTCAACTTTTAATCCAAATGGTAATTTTAAATTTTCCAATTCAGATAACATTACATATCCAAATTCAGCCATTTCATCATCCCCAAGATGACAATATCCAAACATTTCGTAATCACCATTTTCAAGTTTATTTCCTTCTGTTATTATCCAAGTTCCTACTCCAGTTGGATTAAAAAATTTTGCTATAACTTTTGCTTTTCCACCTAGTCCATCTTGACTTCCTATAGGATATTTTTCAAATAATTTTTCTAATTCCTTTGTTATAAGTTTCATAATTGCATCTCCTCCTTTTGCAATTCATTATTCATAAATTTTTGATAAATTAGTTCGTGATATTTTGTGTTAAAATTATTTGCTAAATCTTCTAATTTCTTTTGATATTCAGTAAAATCTTCTAATGACTGACTAATTGTAAAGTTACTTTTATAATTTGCATCTTGTCTATACATATCAATTTCATCATCTACAGAAAAATTATCAACTAATTCTTGCAGTTGTTTTTTTACATTTTCTTTATCATAAAGTTCTTGATAATCATCACAAAAATAAAAGGTATGTATCATATCCACTCCACCATTGGTCCAAGTTTCAATTTCCATACCACTAATCATCCCATTTTCATATATAGGACTAACACTATAATTAAAAGATTCTATTGTTTTAATAATATTATCCAGTATGATTTCCTGTTTTCTAGTAGGAATATACTCTTTCGTACTCAATTCATCAACTTCTATTTTGTCATCTATTTTTTCTCCAAATGACATCCTAGTATTGTTTACACATTCGTTATAATCAGCAATTAAAATTTGATTTGGTTTTAATACATAATTTCCATTACTGCATACAACTGTTATATCTTCATCTGACATATTTTTAATATAGTTGCTATCACTTGTATAGATATATTCTCCATTATCATCTTTGAAAAACTTAAATTGATTTTCTGTTTGAGAATATTCAAAATATTCATTTCCATTTTCATCAATATATGGATTATGTTGTTCATCTGGAGAATAAGTCATAACTTCATCACCATATTTAAAATATCTTTCATCAAAATCTCTAATCATAGCATCAAACAATAAAGGCTCTTTGAAATTTTTAAGCATATCATAAATTGCTCCACCTAGATTTTCTATTCCCATTCCACCATTAAATTCAGTTGATTTTTGTATTTCAAACTTATTATCTTTATTCTTTGTTATAATAAAAACTGTTCCTCTGTGCATTTTATACACCTCCTAAATATCAATATCATTTTCAATTTCTTGTTCTGTTTTTTCAAATTCAACTCTTAAATTTGTATATTCTTCTATTAACTTTTCTTGCTCTTTAGAATATGGAGAATGTTCTATTTTCCCATCCAGATTTCCTGCTTTTCTTTGTTCATTTCTAACTGCAATTCCAGCTAAATATGTACCTGCAAATGTTATGTTTGAAAATCTATTATCTTTATCAAAAAATTGAAGAAGTTTTGGATCTTCTTTTGTTATTTCTTTAAATCTTAATTGAAATTCTTTCATTTTATCTAATATGTCTTGTTGTCTTATAATTATTGACTTTGTTATATCTTTTTCAAGTTCTATAATGTTTAATTGATATTGTAGATAGTCAATTATTTCTTCAATCGAATACCCTGTATCTTCATCCAAATAACCAGATAGCCATATAAAAACAGTATGGTCTTGTAATTTTCCTTCTTTAACTGTTCCAAATAATCCATCTGTAAGTGTATTTAAAGAACATTCTGGTTGCCAGTCATCTCTTAACTCAATTATTTCATCTGCTTTTTCATTTATTCCTATAGCAACACAAGCTGTATCCATTCCAATTTCAGTTTCTTTTAGTTCAATTCCACTTAAATATCTAATTGCTCCATTTTCTCTTAATTCACTTAATCTTCTATCTTTTGACAAAAATAAAAAGAACTCTGTACCTTTTATGGTTAAGTCCTCTATTTCATCGACAGTTGACTTTATATCAATATCTACATACCAGTCTTTTTCTTTTAAGTTATTATTTTCATATCTACAAGTTACACTTTCATCATAACTCGGATCAGAAATAATAATATGATTTAATTCTTTTATTTTTCCTTTATATCTCAATTTCACTCACCTCTTGTTCCTTTAATTTTTCATTTAAAATTTCATTCATCTTTTCTTGTATTTCTTCTTTTGAGTAACAATCCAAATCTATATCGTAATTTGGAATAAAATATCCATTACTTAATAATTCATAATCATATCCAAAACTTTCTCCATATTTTTCAAAATCAAAATAGTCTATTATTCCCTGCTTTTGAAGTTGAATATATATTCCATTTTCTTCTGCCATTGTATATCCCATTTTCAATTCTGGAGAGCAATCTTGATTATACTCTAATCCTTCAAAACTGTATCTACAGTAATTTATATTATCAGCTTGTAAGCATATATTTACTAATTGACTTATAGAATAATGTTCCTCTCCAGAATAAACTAAATATGCTTGGATAGCTTCTCTTTGACATTCATCCAATTTACTAAATATAATTGCCAATTCATTTAATTCTTTTACACTAGACCATTGAATTGAAGCATAAGGAAACGGACTTATGTTGTCATCAATATCTGCTATTTCATATTCTTCGTGTTCATCATCCACTTTTACAACTTCTTTTAAATATTTATCTATAACTTCTGGAAATTGTGGTAAATCTAGCCATCCTCCTTCAATACTTCCTTCGTTATAATAAGCTAAATTTTGAGCAAAAATACTAAATACTTTCTGCATAATAATCACTTCCAATCTTTTATATTTCTATTTCATCTTCCCACTTGATTGAATTATAAGTAACACCCTCGCCATCTTCATAAACATTATGAAGAACGATTGCCTTATCAAAATCAATCTTTTGTTCATTATATATTTCAATCACTCTTTCTCTGCCAAAATCTTGAATATATGGTTCACTATAACGAGATTCTAAAAAGTTACTACCATAACATAAACAACTATTTATCATTTCTCTGCAATCTAATTCTCTATGCAGTTGTTTTTGTTCTGCTGTTAAATTACAAGCAACTCCATTTCTGAATCGTGGTATTTCTGTTCTAATCTTCTTAATTTCTTTTCCTGTCATAAAGATTCTCCTTTCTAACAAAAAAGAAGCTCATCTTTCGACTTGCTTCTAATTCATTTATATTTAATTAAGATATAAAATTGTAATTTATCTTTTTAATTACTTCCTTTCTAACGGAAAAGTAATTTTCCAATCTCCTTCTGTATTAAGCCCTCCAGTAATAAAATCTCCATAAATAGTATAATCTTTTAATTCTTCTTGTGAAATATCAAAAACATATTCTGTGAAATCCCTTCTATCAGGATTATCTGTAAAGTACTCAGATGAATATTCGTATTTATCACCATTTTTTCCAAGAATAAAGTGTAACTCATAGTCCGACATTTTTTTCTCGTTTGTTTCATTATTTTTTAAATATATTTCTCCATGATTATCTAATTTTAAATTATTCTTTGCAGATACTTGTATGTGAAGTCTATTATCAAAATATGCAATTCCTGTTAGTGCCATATTTGTAACACCAAATTCAATATCTTTATTGGGCGTTATAACTATTTCTTTATTTTGATTATACACATTTTCATACATATTTTCATATTTTTTATTTCTTGTGGAGAAACCAGCTAAAAATACTTCTTGTTTTTCTATATTTTCTTCTATCTGTTCAGTTGATATTGGCAATTTAATTTCCTTCCATTCTTCCTTATGACTTATAAAATTACTCATCATAAATGTCAATTTTTCTCCTGTAATATCTTCTTTTTCATTATTTCTTATAGTAATTAAAAAAGTTGCTTTTTGAGTTTCTTCATCATAACCTATATTCTCACAATGACTTATAGTACAATCAAAAGCCTTATTTATATTATAACTATCATTTAAATCTGTAGTTTCGTCTACTCTATTTCCTTTTAAATCTTTTAAAGTAATATATATCTGTGCTGTATCATTCTTAATATATGCAGAAACAACTTCAATCTCTATACCATTACTTTCACAAGATTTTTGCACTGGCATAAAATATTGAGCAACTGATGGAGATACTTGGTACATTAAGTCATAAATAACTGGCACATTTACTGCTAAAACTGGCACACTACAATAAGTTATAATTAGTGTCATCAATACAATAGCAGGTTTTAATAAAACTCTACTGAATCTATTATTTTTTGTTTCAGATAAATTTTTGACTTTATTCACTAATTCTTGACTTGGATTTACAAAATTATTTAATCTTTCATATTTTTGCTTAAACATTGAAATCTTCCTCCTTGATTTGTTTTTTCAATAATTTTCTAGCTCTAGTCAACCAAGTTCTAATTGTTGATTCCTTTTGCTTTAAAATTTCACTAATATCTTTTATGGAGTATTGTTCATAATAAAATAAGTGTATTACTGTTCTATATTTTTTGGGAAGTTTCTTTATTTCATTATATAATCCAATATCTTCTTCCATCTCAAATTTTATTTCATCATCATTAAGCGAATTTATTTTTCTTTTCCAAGAAGAAATCCACATTTTCTTACAGCTGTTAATAGTAACTTTGATTAACCACGCTTTTTTATGTTCTTCATTTTCAAATTGTTTTTTGTTTTGTAGATATTTTAAAAATACATCTTGATATATATCATCTGCATCATATTTTGAATTTGTATAGAAATATGCTAGTCTATATACCATATTACTGTATTTTTCTACAGTTTCTTGATAATTCATTTCTTCATTTGCTTGCAAGCTCATATAAAAAAACCCCTTTCTACTATTAACATCTTTTAACTTCAAAAAAAGCTACAATATTTTATGTTTTTTTAAAAAATGAGCAAGTATTGTTTACTTGCTCTATAAATTACTATAAATATAGCAAATTACAAAATTGCTATATATTGCTATCTTATCATAAAAAGAAAAATTACTCTATACTTTTGTATAAAGTAATTTAAAATTGTAATTTATTTTTCTAATTAGTTTTTAAAGTAATAACAACTAATTCTGGTCGATTATTTATTCTAAAAGGTATTATACTATTTCCAATTCCCCTACTTATTATCATATTAGTATTATTCTCTGTAAATAATCCACTCGTATATTTAGGAAATAATCCTTGATTAGGTGCAACAATTCCCCCAATGGATGGGATTCTAATTTGCCCACCATGAGCATGACCTGTTAATACTAAATCAATATTATTTTCTACATAAGTTCTAAATAATTCTGGTCTATGTGATAAAAGTATTGAAAATAAATCTTTATTATAATTACTTATTTCTAGCTCTTTATTTATAATAGTTGAGTTTTTAACTGATTTTTCATGAGCCATTTTTGGATCATTTATTCCTATTATATTTATTTTACTATTTTCTTTTTCTATAATTTTTGTTTCATTTTCTAAAATTATAACTCCTTGTTCTTCTAGTAG
>OGRY01001362.1_pt1 | contig 17749 bp, 14 predicted proteins | sample 1553551 | NCBI WGS metagenome assembly OGRY01 (sample SAMEA2580101, study PRJEB22360) | human gut metagenome | biome: human gut; feature: human-associated habitat; material: faeces | place: Denmark | collected 2008/2010
CGTGTTCAATCCGGCAGGCGTCTTGTTCCGCTGTTTCCTGATCGACGCCAGCAGCGATAAACTGCTCCATAAAAAACAAATGGCGTTCATAGATTTTCTCGGCAATCTCCCGACCTATGACGGTCAGATGAAGGAACCCATCATCATCCACGGTCAGAAAACCTCCATTTTTCAAAACGCCTACCGCATGGCTGATACTCGGTTTGCTAAAGCCCATGTGCCGGGCAAGGTCAATGGAGCGGACCATGCCCTGTTTCCTTTGAAGAACCAACACGGCCTCTAAGTAATCCTCGCCTGACGCATATAGTTTCATTGCCTCCTCCTTCCCACGGCTATTTTAGTTTCCATCCAATCGCTTTCTTGCGAATACCAATGAAATCTGCATAAATACCAGGCTGCCTTATCAAATCCTCATGTTTGCCTGTCTGAACAATGTGACCACCAGACAACACGAAAATTTGATCTGCGTTTCTGACTGTTTTTAGCCGATGAGCTATCATAATAACCGTTTTATTCTTTGTCAGTTCTGCAATAGCACCCATCAGAAGATTTTCATTTTCTGGATCGACGCTTGATGTAGCTTCGTCTAAAATGATGATAGGAGCGTCTTTCAGGATTGCTCTGGCAATCGAAATCCGTTGCTTTTCACCGCCGGACAATGTAGCGCCTCCCTCTCCAATTACGGTGCCATAACCATCTGGCAGGCTCATAATAAACTCATGGCAGCAAGCCTTTTGAGCTGCTTTTACAACTTCTTCATGGGAAGCCGCTGGATTGCCGAATTTGATATTATTTTCTATGGTATCAGCGAAAAGATATACCTTTTGGAATACTTCGCTAATATTGGTAAGCAGACTGTCCAGTGTGTAATCCCGCACATCTACACCGCCGATTGTAATTTTTCCTCCGTCAACATCCCAAAACCGGGCGATCAGGTTACAAAGCGTACTTTTTCCGGCACCGGACGGACCGACGATAGCCGTTACGGTTCTTTCGGGTATAGTCAGGCTCACATGATCCAGAACCTGGTGTTCGCCATAAGAAAAAGAAACATCATCAAAAACAATATTGTAATTTTCAGGCTTTACGGGTTTACCATGTTCGTCCATGACGGGAGTTTTGTCAATTTCGTTTACTTTGTCAATCGAAACATCCAGTAACCGCAGGAGTGCGGAAGTATTTCCGGCTGACTGAAGCTGACTAAAGAGCATAAATGATGCTACTGTCATAAGCAGGCAAATGGAAAGCGCCATCGTTCCATTCAGGTAAAAGTACAACCCCTCCACTATAACAAGAATACTTGTTCCGTAGAGAATGATTTGTTGCAGCATATTGTAAGGGACGAATGTACGCTCTAATTTCAGATTTTTATCCTTGCTGTCCAGAATTGCCTGTCTCATTTTGCTATTGGAATTTTGACCGAGATTAAAGGATTTTACAATCAGCATCCCTTGAACGTATTCCAGCACATTAGAAACGAGGGCCTCCTGGGCCTGCTGTCTTTGTGGCGAAACCGTTTCCGATTTTTTCTGTAACCGGCCGATGCACCATGTAAAAAGCAGAATCCCGCACAAAATCGTCAGTCCGATCCGCCAGTCGATACAGAGCATAACAATAGTAATAATCGCTGCATGGATATAGCCGCCTAATATGTTGGTTAGCACCATGGACGCATTATTTTCAATATCGCCCATAGTCGTAGTGACGACAGAAGTCAAATTCCCCAAATTGTGATCGTTGAAATACCCCATCGGCATATATTTCATGCGATCTCCAATATGAATCCGTTTCTCCGCGCACATAAAATATCCAATTTGCACCTTGCCGAAATCTGAAATGTAGCTGCAATAAATTTTAAGCAACATACTTGCCAGGGTGATTCCAAATATCATCCAGATCATAGACGTAGTAAAACCGTCTGTTAAACCCGAAAAAACCATGGCTAATGCTCCAAAGGACATCATATCAAAAAGGGAGTGCAGGACAGAAAAAAGGATAGCTTTTTTCATTGTCCCCTGCATTTTCCCTGAAAACTGATAAATCTTGCTTAATGTCTTTATCATCTTCGCACCTCCTACGCCACATCTTTTGTGTCCATGTGCGCTTTCCACATTTCCTGATAGAGCGTACAGGAAGTCAATAAGTTTTCATGTGTTCCTTCGTCAATAATCTGCCCATCTTTTATGACAACAATTTTATCTGCATCGGTAATCGTAGAAAGACGGTGCGCAATCATCAGGACGGTTTTCCCGGCAATCACTTTTGCCATTGCCTCTTGAATTAAGGCTTCATTCTCGGCGTCAATGTAAGCGGTTGCCTCGTCAAGAATAACAATCGGCGCATTTTTCAGTACAGCGCGGGCAATCGCAATTCTCTGGCGCTCACCGCCCGACAAGTGACCTCCTGCACCTCCGACAACTGTATGGAATCCATTTTCCAGATTCAGAATGAAATCATAGCAACCACAATCTCTGGCAGCCTGATATACTTCTTCATCCGTTGCGGATGGTTTTCCCATACGGATATTTTCTAAAACAGTTTCGTCAAAAAGATAGTTGTCCTGTGAAATATAAGCGATGTTATCCATAAGCTGTGACAACGGAATTTTGCGAATATCTGTTCCGTCTAACTTGACAGTTCCGTTTGTTACATCCCAAAATCCCGCAATCAGCTTCGTAATGGTAGACTTGCCGCCGCCACTGGGACCGACAAAAGCGGTAATGCTGTTTTCTGGAATAGAAAGGTTGATATTTTTTAGCAACGGCTTTTCGCTTTCATACGAAAAGCTGACGTTTTCTAACACAATATTGGAAGAATGAATAGACACCGGCGTTTCCGGGCGATCCAGTTCTTTTTCATCCAATACGGCGCACAATTCCCCGACTACTGATTTCATTTGAGAAATGCTGTCCGTAAAGTTCATGGCATTTAAAATTGGTGTGATAATACCCAATGACAGCACGATACAGGTAACAAATGCCGGAACGCTCAGACTCCCGTTCCGGTACAGGACACAGCCAATAGGAAGAACACACACTAACACACTGGGCCAGATTGTAACAAGCATGGATTTGTAAAGCTGCACGCTTTTCATCCAGTTCACAGCATAGGCCGCATTATCTTCAACGGCATCTGAATATTTCTGGTAAGAATTAGCAGACTGATTAAACGCCTTAATGACTTCTATTCCGCCGATATACTCAACCACAGTGCTGGTCATTTTACGCACGCGCATAATAAGACCCTGGAATTTTTCTTCATATCCATTTGCCATTCCCTTATAGCACAACATACCAATCGGCAGGGTAATCAATGCAGCCAGCGCCATTCTCCAATCCAAAAACAGTAGGTAAATCAGAATACAAATCGGAATACAGAGATTCGCTGTCAGCTCCGGTACTAAATGCGCAAGGGTCGTTTCCATTCCCTCCACACGATCTACCAAGACATTTTTTAATTCTCCCGATGGGGTGTTAATCATATAGCCCATCGGAACCCTGGTAAGTTTATCTGCTAGTTTCAGGCGGATCTCCGCCAGAGTTGCGAAAGTGGCCGTATGGGAAACTAAAGTAGAGAAATTTGCAAAGCATACTTTCCCAAGGAAACCAATTCCCGCAATCAGACACCACTCCATATAGACGGACACAGATGTCTCTCCATCCATCAAGAGAATCACAATTTTTGAAACTGCAAAAAACGGCAGCAATCCGGCGGCAACACCCAGGATTGCCAAAATCACTGAAAGAACATATTCACCCTTATATGGAGCGGCAAGTTCCATCAGTCTGGACATGGGATTATCTTTCTTGTCCATTTCACATACGCTCCTTTTCATAAAAATAGAGGTTGGTTAAACACTTCTAACCAACCTCTATTATATCTATTCGGCTATTTTCTGCCACTCTGATAGGGCGTTAAACCCTCCATTTAGACATTGGATTATATTTATTCCGCAGGCTGTACGTTATCGATCTCAAAGAACTGTGGCACGCTGGAGAAAGTATATCCGGCGATTTTGGAGGAATTATATACAACCAGATCCTTAGAATAGGAGATCGGAAGGTCAATCACATTGTCGTTGGAAACATTCAGTGCAGTAGCAATCGCACTCTGAACCACTTCGGGATCAGCAGAGGTGGAGAACGCATTTACCGCATCCGAATAGCTCTGGAAATCCTCAAGTGCCTGCAAGGAAATAGCATGAGGATCAGCACCGAGGGATTCCTGCAGGAACTTGTGCGGTTCAGTATAAGACCCTTCTGTATTCCATGTTGTAATGTCATAATTTCCTGCAACGCCTTCGGTCCACCAGGTCATCTGATCCTGGCCGGTAGTGGTTACGTCAATACCAACCTCTGCAAGCTGGGTCTTAATTGCAAGAGCCATGTCCTGTGCAAGAGAAAGATCAGTCCAATAGGTGTAATTCAGGGAAAGCTGCTGTCCATCTTTTTCACGGATACCAGTGCTTTCATTCATCACCCATCCAGCTTCATCCAGAAGTGCATTTGCTTTATCCAGATCATAGCTCCATGTGCTGTTATAAGTAATGTCTGTGTAGGGCGCTCCGGGTGCAAACAGGCTGGTGGCCGGAGTTTCGTATCCATAGGTCAGGCCCTTGGTGATTTCTTCCTTATTGACAGCGTATGCAATCGCCTGGCGAACCTTAAGATCGCTCAAAATTTCGCTGGACGCATTCAGAACCAGGTTCCGGGTCAGGGTATTTCCATCATTGATTGCGCCCTCGATCCCATCCAGAGAAAGAGCCTGATTATAGTCATCATAGCTGAGAAGGTCAGCACCGTAAATCAGGTCAACCTCACCAGTCTGTAATGCCTGAAGTCTGGAAGATGCCTCCGGGATATACTTTATGACAACTTCATCATAGTAAGGAGCTTCGCCCCAATAGTTTTCATTTCTGACAAAACGGGTGCAGTCACCGGAAATCATTTCTTCGCGGATGTATGGACCAGTGCCGACAACATCTGTGAATGTCTGGAAGTTTTCAGCTTCAAACACATTCGGGGACATCATACCAGCAACATTCTGGAAGCAGAAGTCATTGATATAAGAGAAGCAAGGGGCAGCATAATGAACGGCCACCGTGTATTCGTCAACAACCTCTACGCTTTCAATGTTGTAAATGCCCTTGATACCGCTAAAATTAGGGTTGGAACGGTCAAAGTCCAGAATTTCCTTTACGCTTTCCGCATTAAAAGCGGCTCCATCTGTAAAAGCAACATCCTGACGGAGCTTAAAGGTAAGGACAGTATTTGTCTCATCCCATCCCCATTCCTCGGCCAGTTCGGGAACAATTTCCCCGTCCTCATAGGCGACTAAAGTCTCATAGACCAGGCCACAGGCAATATTGTTTTCCTTGTTCATGGTCAGTGTCGTAAGGCTGTCCAATTCCTTAGCCGTGACGATCGTCAGTACCTTCGCTTCGTTTTCACCGCCAGTCTGCGTCTGATCGGAGGTATCATTCTGACCACAGCCGACCATAGACAGAAGCATACTCACGCCCAATACAGCGGCGAGAAGTTTCTTGTAAATCTGTTTCATGTTATCCTTGTCCTTTCTGGTTTGATAATTGATCTATTAGATAGCCTTGCTCGGCGATCCGTCCCTCCCGCATGATGATAATCCGATTTGCAATACGCATTGCGTCCTTTCTGCTATGCGTAATGAAAATGCAGGAGCTGCCGGATAGCTTCACAAAGTTCTCTACTAAAGTAAGTACGGCATCCGCCGAAATCAGGTCAAGCCCGCTGGTCACTTCATCCATGATTAAGTAATCAGGTTCCACGGCAATCGCCCGAAGCAAAGAGAGCCGCCTCTGTTCGCCGCCCGAAAGCTGACGGACAGGTGTTTCCAAAAGCCCATAATCCATGTGTACGGCATCCATCAAATCTAAAATATGTTTTTTTCTTTCGGCTCTTTTCTTATCAGTTAAGTTCACCAGTGCTTCTTCTACATTTGCGTATGCAGACCTGGCAGGATTTAAAGTGCCGGAAGAATCCTGAAAAACAGCCTGTATTTTTTTACGGTGCTGTTTCCATGTTCGATAATTCCAACAGGTTATATCTTCACCATCCAGTAATATTTTGCCAGAAGTTGGTTTCTCAATGCCGATCAGAAGTCTTGCCAGCGTGCTTTTTCCCGATCCGCTTTCTCCCTCAATAGCAAGACTTTCACCTTTACAAAGGTGGAGGTTGATGTCCGAAAGCGCATTAAAATCTCCCTGGTTCACATTATGATATACCTGATTTACATTCTGGATTACAATTTCTCCCATTTCCATTCACCCCGACTTTCCCTATGGCTCAACGCGGAAAATTGTTTCATCCAGTCTGTCTGCGGACTTGACAAGAGTTTATCCATCGTTCCATGCTCAATAATTTTTCCGGCTCCCAGAACATAAACGTTCTGACATAAGTTTTTAAGTGCGGCCACATCATGGGATACAAATAATATGCCTTTGTCCTTCATTTGCTCCTGCATGATGAGAAGCAATAAATCCCTGTTTTCTTCATCCAATGCAGCGGTTGGTTCATCGGCTAAAACATAATCCGGCGACATTCCCAATAAGATTGCCGCAGCTACTCGTTGTAGCATTCCGCCTGATAGTTCAGACGGATACGCACCCAAAATCCGATCCGTGTCTTTTAGATTTACGGAAACCAGTTTCTCTTTCGCCAGGTCAGTTGCTTCACTTGTATTCAAATGCAAACGATTGACAAAGGTTTCCCGCATCTGATAACCGATTTTTAATCGGCTGTCAAAAGCCGTCATAGGGTTCTGGGGGATAAATCCAAGCTTCTTCCCACAAAGCTCACGATGTGACTTGCGGGAAAGATGTGATAAATCTATATCGTCCAACAAAATTTTCCCGGCATCAATATGACAGCTTGTGTGAAGCATCCCCAAAATGCTCCGCAGCAAAGTTGTTTTTCCAGAGCCGCTTTTACCTGTAAGTCCAATCACATGGCCTGCAGGAATTTCCATAGATATGTCTTTCAGAAGGTAGCGGCCTGACCGTTCCTTGACATCTAACTGTTCAATTTTTAACATCACTCTGCCTCCTTCGTTGTCAACTGCCTGCCAATGACGTTAAAGCAGAGTGTCGATAAAATTACCGCCCCTATTGGATAGAGAATCATGGTCGGGTGAAGAACCAAAGCACCCCTTGCGTCTAAAATCATACTTCCCCAATCTACTACATTATCACCAAGCCCTAATCCAATAAAGGAAAATCCGGTAATAGCCAGAATCATATCCGCACAGGAAAGGCACAGAAAGCGAATCATTTCGGCAATCAAATTCGGGAAAATATGAATCAGCATGATTCTGAGCTTTGAAGCGCCGGAAGCGATTGCACACATGACATAGGCTTTTCCCATTTCCATGTCGGTACGGGTACGAACCAGTTTTATGTATCTCAAAATGTAAGACACAGTGAGCGCGACAAGAGTAGTTTTCGCTCCGCTGCCCCAGGCTCCAATAAACACAATTAAATACGCAATCGGGGGGATGGCTGTAACAGCGTTAATCAGGCCATCAATAAGTGCATTTTCTTTCATAACGGCCCGGCTTGTCACCATTCCGATAACAGTGCCAAGCAGAAAAACAATAAGAGAGCCTCCTAATACAATCCCCAGCGTTGTCCAGCCACCATAAAGAATCCGTGACAGAATGCAGCGCCCTAAAGCATCCGTACCAAACGGATATTCTGCGCTGGGATCAGCATATCTCTCCAACAAGTTTGATTTCATTGGATCGTTGGGTGCAAATAAAAATCCGGCAAAAAAGAAAATAATCACAAGGGTTGGAATGAAAATCGCACACCATTTCCGAAAACGCTTCGTTTTCATTTACGCCACCCCCTTTTTACGCCCGATTGCCCACTGCACCAAGTCAGCGGCAATGTTGCAAAGAGCAATCGCCAGCGCCAGAAAAAACACCTCAGCGTGTATCATGGGAGTATCGCGATCAAGCACATGGTTTACAATCAGATAACCAAATCCCGGAATTGAAAAAATGGATTCAATCACCGTTGCGTTAGCCAGTGCCAAACCAATGCTTTGTAAAAAGTTTGGAACTAAACCCATCGCTGCCCGCGGAAAAAAATGGCACAGCAAAAGCCTTTTTTCCGAAAGCCCACGGCAACGGGCATAAAATGCGTAATCCTCGTTGCTTTCATGCTCCAGAGCATCCATCAGAAGCGGCGTATAGAAAGAAGCCCCGAATACGCCAATGCAGATTGCCGGAGATATGTAGCTAAGTAGGGTTGTATTTCCTGCCACAGAAATTAAGGACTTTTGAACAGCAAAATAATCCAGATAAACGGTTGCCAAATAGAAAGAGGGTATGGACACACCCAAAATGCACAAAAGCCTGACTGCCTTTTTCGGAAGTTTCCAGGGAAGTAAAAAGGCAATACAACTAACGATTACAATGAAAACAACCTGAAAGATAGATGCCAGAGCTACAATTCCAAGCGTTTTCGGAAAGGCTGTGGCAATATCCGTCCAAACATCATGTCCATTTGCCAAAGAAACGCCTAAATCAAAATGCAGTAAGTCCCATACCCAACGGCCATACTGGACAAGCAATGGTTTATCAAACCCCAACTGAATCCGAATCTTTTCAATCTGTTCCGCTGTGGGGTTTCCGATCATCCTCTTTGCATAAGCTGTGGCTGGATCAACGGATGACAGTCTCATCAGCAAGAAAGACAGTAGAGTTACAAACAATAAAGTAAATATCAGCTCAACCAGTTTCCGTAGGATATATTTTCTCATATCCCGTTTCATAATACCGACTCCTTCGCGAGTTAGAATAATCTAACCTCTGTTCAAAAAAAAGAGCGTCTGCACGACGCTCTTAAATCATCTGCTAGTACAGATGATAGTATATTGTATCTGGTATTTTGCCGCCACTCTAAAAAGACCAAACATCCTCTATTTGGACAACTTTTTTCGGAACTCGGAAGGCAGTTCTCCAAATTCCTTTTTGAATACTTCGGAAAATTTACTTGGATTATCGTATCCCATTTTAGCCGCAATTTCTGTTATGCTGTCAGAAGTATCCCGAAGCAAGATCGTGGCAGCCTGCATACGATAGGATTTCATATAAGCATAAATAGAACACCCATAAACGCCCTTGAAGCAAACCTTCATTGAGGTAAGAGGAATTTCAAATTTTTCTGATAACTCCTGCAAAGTATAATGGTTGCGAAGATCAGCTGTCATATATTCCTGCATTTTCTTTATTGTTTGTACTTGATTTCTTGCAAAATATCTTCGTTCTTCCTGGTAATCCTGAAGCGAAACCTGATTCAGAAACATCAGCAATTCCAACACTTTCACTTTTAAATAGTAAGCGATCATCCGAGGCTCCACCCGATAAAGTTCCGAAAAAATATGTTCAATTTCGCTTTGAGTTCTTAATACAATGCAGGTATCATTCTTGCAAAACTTATCTGCAATCGAAAAGACATCTATATTCAGACCTCCAATCACACTTTCTATCCGCTTCATAGTTTGATCTGCCGTAGGCAGATCAATGGTAATAGAAATGCCGTGATAATGCGACAACGGAAAGTAAGTTGATGTAGTTTCGTTTGTCAGGCGGTTAATTGCAAGATCGCCAGCACCGACATACTGATAATCTCCATTAGCAAATTCGCATTCAAAACGTCCCTCCCGGCAATGATTGATTTCAAGTACATCAGAGTGCGGAAGCTTGTTTTGATTCTGTCCATCGCTCATGTGAAAATCATTATAGAATAATTCAATACCCGGAAGAATTTCATAACGAGTGATAACACCCTCTCCAGTTACGTTTTTCATTCTGTAAATGGAGCAGCCATCTTCGCTGACAATTTTTTGAATTTCCGGATCAAAAAAGTCTGTAAATTGCTGTTCGCTCATTTGTATTTCCTCCCTGGTTAGCATAAGCAAACCACGGTTAGTATAGCATATTTTCATGGCCGCAGTCCATGGATGTTTTTTGAATTTTGAAGTATGCGTGTTGTTTATGTTACTGTTCAGGTGCGAACTTGATTAAGAAAAGCCGGTGGTGTAAACTGTAATCAGTCAAAACCACTGGCTCTTCTTAATCCAGAATCCTGGATACTCTATCAAAGAGGTTACTTTCATTTTGTCGCATCACAACCAGCATGCTCATGCTTTTACAGAGATAATCGTGGCTTTGGTTACTCCGGAAGGACACGACCTGCTTTTGCTTTCTTTTATAGTTGCGAAGCTGTCTCTCGGCTTCATTATTACTTGTCGGAACCCTTCTGTCATGCAGGAACATGAGATGGTTTTTCATCAGTTTGTCCATGCGTAGGTACAGGTTGTATCTGGTGTTAGCATATAAGTCCGGACAAGTGGCTCCGAAGAAATCGGAGTAATCATTCTCCTTATTGTATTGATTCACCTAATTATTTCGGATACTATTTCTCTGTAATCATATTTACTAACTTCTGAATATTGTTTACATCAGTAAAACATGTAAGATGATTTCCAGGAATCATAATAACAGTAACATCACCAATGCAATTTTCTCTCCAAAAATTTATAACTTCTTCACTTCGATGGAATACAATTTTCTCTGTATCTTCTGCTATAAATAAACGAATATCACCTAAATATGGTATAGGTTTATATATAGCTCCATTTGTACTTTGTTTGAATATATCAAATAAATAGACAAACATTTGAATTGGCATATTTTTCGATACACTGTTTATATACAGTCTTATTCTTTCCTCTTTCTCAATCTCCCGAAGACCATTTATGTATTCTTCTACTTTATTTTTCTTCATGTTGTTTTTAACGAACTTGTCAGCAGCACCTTCCCGGTTGTTAGCCAAATTCTCGTTAAAAGACATCGGACCATCAGGAGAAGCATAAGACTGAATCTGGATATTTTTCAATTCCATATCTTCTGCAGCTTTCGCATCTTTGATGAATTTTTCCATTGCCTTGATTTCTTTTGAACTCATTTCTTTGGTACGGATCTGAGCAGAATTGATCAAATAATAGATAGCAGCTTCCTGTTCTTCCTTGGTGATTCTTTCGAACTGATCCGCACCGATAGCGATAGCCGGAGCATTATTCACCATAGTAGCGGTAGCAATCACACCATCAGCAATTTTACGGGATTCGTAATCAGCAGATTTTTTACCTTTAGATCCCTGAAATTTCACATACAAGCCGGAAACTCTCATTCCTTCTTCAAAAGGAACGGTTCCACTATAATTGACAGTCTTTTCGGTAGCATAAGGTACAACCTCGTTGTTTCCCTGCACTTTTTCGCCCTGGAAAGTTTTAGGTTCATAAGCTTTTTCTCCACCATTTTGGAATTTTAAAACCGGAGTAGCAACCAAAGTTACTTTCTTGTTAAAATATTTAGCAGGAATAGTAGCATCGATTTTAAGGTCTACTTGGCCACCTTTAGCTTCCAGCATTTCAGGAGTTACCTTATAAGCAATGTTCTTTTCTAATCTTTTCATCTTATTCAGAGATGAACAAGAAGCAACAACAAACCCGGCTAACGCAACGGTAGCAACAGTTTTCAATGTTCTTTTCATAATCACTTTCAAATTTATTCTTAATATTCAAATTGGTTGCTCAATAAGCAAAGCAAATGTATAAAAAAATATTAAAACATTCACTTATCTGGAAAAATATTGAAACTAATCTACATTAATTTTATGCATCACTAACTTTTCTGCTTTTTCGATGGCTTTTTCTATTCCTTCCGGATAGGCCCCTCCCGCAGTTGCGAAGAAAGGTTGTCCGCCTCCGCCACCTTTTATTTCCTGAGCAGCTTCACGCACGATCTGACCGGCATTCAACCCGTAGTCTTCTGCTATACTATTACTGATCATCACGGTCAGGTGAGGCTTCCCGGCATTTACACCTCCCGCAATGAAAATCACTTTTTCATATTCCCCTTTCAGTTGAAAAGCGATATCTTTCGCTTGAGCTGCGGGGATAGACAAATTCGTAATAATCAGATTGATATCCCGGTATACCTTTTTCTCGTTTTTCAACCGTTCTTTCAATAAACGTAAGCTTTCTTTAGCAAATTTTTCAGTTTCCTTTTTTAATCCTTCGTTCTCTTCCAAAACATTCTTTACACATTCCATCAGATTTTTATTGGATTTGAACATCTTTTCCATTTCCCGGATGATAGCAAAGGAATTATTGATGTACTCTTCCGCTTTATCGGCTGTGATCGCTTCAATACGACGCACACCGGCAGAAACCGAACTCTCAGACAGAATCTTGAAAAAACCAATTTGTCCGGTAGCCGGAACGTGTGTACCTCCACACAGTTCGACAGATTCCCCATACTTGATCACCCGGACCAGATCGCCATATTTTTCCCCGAAAATCGCTAAAGCTCCCATAGCTTGTGCTTTAGCCATAGGGACACTGCGATGTTCTTCCAAAGGAATATTCATACGGATCAACCGGTTTACAATGGCAGCAACCTCGGCCAGTTCTTCATCGGTCACTTTCTGGAAATGTGAAAAATCGAACCGTAAATGCTCGTCACTCACATAAGAACCTTTCTGTTCGACATGCTTTCCTAACACTTTCCGCAAAGCATAATCCAGCAGGTGAGTAGCCGAGTGATTATTAGCGGTCAGCACCCGCTTATGTTCATCCACTTTCGCGATGAAAGTCTGGGTTACATCCTCCGGCATCTTCTCCGCCAAATGAATGGTCAGTCCATTTTCTTTCTTAGTATCGATAATCCGGATAGTCTCTTTCTCTCCGATCAGTACTCCGCTATCACCTACCTGTCCTCCTCCCTCTCCATAGAAAGGAGTAATATTGAATACCAGGTGATAGAAGGTCTTGTTCTTGGTAACTACTTTCCGATAACGGGTGATTTTTACCTCCACCTCGGTATAATCATATCCTACGAACTCCTGAACATCGTCGTCGATCAATTCGATCCAATCGTCCGTATCTACAGAAGATGCTGAACGGGAACGCTCTTTTTGAGCTTCCATTTCAGCTTTGAATTCCCGGCGGTTAACCACCAACCCTTTCTCCCGCAAGATCAATTCGGTCAAATCGAGTGGGAATCCATAAGTATCGTATAATTCAAAAGCAACATTACCGGGAATCGTCAGAAAATCTTCTGCTTTAGTTTTCTCGATAATCCGATCCAGCAATTTGATACCTTTATCCAATGTCCTCAGGAAGGCATTTTCTTCTTCCCGTATCACTTTTTCAATCAATTCTTGCTGAGCGACCAATTCCGGATAATGTTTTCCCATCACTTCTATCAAAACAGGCACCAACCGGTACATGAAAGCTTCCTTCTGATCCAGGTAAGTATAAGCATATCTCACCGCTCTCCGCAAGATCCGGCGGATCACATAACCTGCTTTCACATTCGAAGGCAATTGCCCGTCTGTAATAGAGAAAGAAATAGTACGCAAATGGTCTGCAATCACCCGCATAGCCACATCGGCATCGTGTGACACCCCATACTTCAAACCGCTAAGCCGGGATATTTCATCGATGATTGGAGTAAAAACATCCGTATCATAATTAGAAGTTTTTCCTTGCACAGCCATACAAAGCCGTTCGAATCCCATTCCTGTATCCACATGATGATTGGGCAAATTTTCCAGACTTCCGTCCGCTTTCCGGTTGTATTGCATAAATACAAGGTTCCAGATTTCGATCACCAGTGGATTATCCTGATTCACCAGTTCACGACCGGATTTCAATTTTCTCTCCTCCTCGGGCCGGAGGTCGATATGGATTTCAGAACAAGGCCCACAAGGTCCCATATCCCCCATTTCCCAAAAATTATCTTTTTTATTCCCGAAGAGGATTCGATCCTCGGACAAATAATTCATCCAAATTTTACGTGCCTCTGCATCTCCTTCCAGTCCGTCCTCTTTGCTCCCTTCAAAGACAGTAGCGTACAACCGGTTTTTATCCAGTCCCATAACTCCGGTCAGGAATTCCCAGGCAAAAGCAATCGCATCTTCTTTGAAATAATCACCGAACGACCAGTTACCCAGCATCTCGAACATCGTATGATGATATGTATCGTGTCCTACCTCTTCCAAGTCGTTGTGTTTTCCGGAAACCCGGAGACATTTCTGCGAGTCCGCGACACGCCGGTGTTTGGGATTGATATTCCCAAGAATAATATCTTTGAACTGATTCATTCCTGCGTTTGTAAACATCAACGTAGGATCGTCCTTAATCACCATGGGTGCTGAAGGGACGATAGTATGTCCCTTACTTTCAAAAAAATCCAGAAACTTTTGTCTGATCTCTGCTGATTTCATATCTTTTTAATGAACAAGTTGTAACTATCGTTTTTTGTACTCAGAAGTACAATAAAAAAACGGGATTGTGTTTCCACGTCCTGAACCTGCCCAAGACTGTCTCTCCCGTATCGACGCAAAATAGAATTGCAAAATTAGATTATTTCTTTAACTTTGCATCGAAAATTATCAATTTTATAATAAAAAATGGCGAAAACAGGTTATCGTTTTAATCCCGAAACACTGTCTTATGATAGAATACATGTCTCCGTAAAAAAGAAACTATGGTCGCTGGTCGTAAAATTCTTTTCCAGTTTATCCCTGGCCCTGGTCATCTTTTTGATTGTTTCCGCTATCGTCGATTCTCCGAAAGAAAAGGCGCTGAAAAGAGAAAAAGAAGAAATACTGGCTCAATATCATATTCTGAACAACGAATTGGAGCGTATGGACGAGGTATTGAAAAATCTGGAAACCCGGGATGACAATATCTATCGGGTGATATTCGAGTCCGAACCGATCGACGCTTCTATCCGCCGGGCAGGTTCGGGAGGAGTAAACCGGTATGAGTCCTTGAAAGACATGGACAATGCCGAATTGATCATCAATACCAGCAAAAAACTGGATGAATTATCGAAAGCGCTTTATATCCAAAGTAAATCGTACGATGAAATAGAAACATTGGCGAAAAATAAGATCGAAATGCTGGCATCGATACCGGCCATCTTACCCGTATCACTTAAAGATCCGAGTACCCGTTTTTCTTCCTCCTACGGCTATCGGATGCACCCGATTTATAAAACGGTAAAACTCCATGCCGGGATGGATTTTTCCGGAGCCGTCGGTACGCCGATCTATGCAACGGGAAACGGAAAAGTCGTATATGCAGAAATTCATCAAGGTTATGGAAAATGCGTATTGATCGACCACGGCTTCAATTATCAAACCCTTTACGCTCATATGAGCGCTTACAATGTTAAAGCAGGCCAAAAAGTCAAACGTGGCGATATCATCGGATATATGGGTAATACAGGGATGTCTACCGGGCCTCATATTCATTATGAAGTAAAGAAAAACGGCATTCCTGTCGATCCGATTAACTATTATTTCAACGATTTAACAGCCGATGAATATGATAAACTCGTAACAGAAGCAAACAATAACGGGCAAACCATGGATTAAGCGGCAACTTTATACCTCAGATTATGGAACAGGAGAAACAACCATTAAAAGTATACTACTCAATCGGTGAAGTCGCCGATATGTTCGGAGTGAATACCTCACTGATTCGTTTTTGGGAAAAAGAATTCGACGTCATCAAACCACATAAAAACAAAAAAGGCAACCGCCAGTTTACCAAGGCAGATATCGACAATTTTCACCTGATCTATCATCTGGTCAAAGAAAAAGGCATGACACTCAAAGGTGCTCAGATGAAATTACGGGAAAACAAAGCGGAAACCGAAACCAACTTCGAAGTGGTAAAACGCCTGAAAGCAATCAAGGAAGAATTACTTCAGATTAAAGACCAATTACAATAATCAGGACTTACAGTCCCAAGTACAGACATGCAAAACCAGCAACGGCCCCTATATGTCAGAGACATCCTCTCTATTTTAGAGGACTTCGCTCCTTTGAGTTTACAGGAAAGTTACGATAATGCCGGACTCATCTGTGGCAATCCGGAAGCCGAAATACATTCGGTTCTGTTAAGCACGGATATTACCGAAGAAGTAATCGACGAAGCCGTACAGGGAGGACATGATCTGCTCATCTCCCACCATCCGCTCACTTTACAGGGATTAAAAAATCTGCGTCCGGACAGCTATGTAAAACGTTGCCTCATCAAAGCCATTCGGCACAACCTCAATATCTACTCCGCACATACCAATCTGGATGCCGTATTACACGGTGTCAGCGGCAGAATGGCCGACAAACTGGGATTACAAAACCGGAAAATCCTGCAACCGGGCGGTAAATTATTCAGCCTGTGCTTCTACACGCCTGTCTCAAAGGCAGAAGAAGTAAGACAAGCCGTATTGGGAGTAGGCGGAGGTCACATCGGTAATTACAGTCACTGTTCATTCAACCAGAAAGGAGAAGGCACCTTTCACGCCGAGGCAGGTAGCCATCCCTATGTAGGAGTAATCGGGACCCTTCACCGGGAGGAAGAGATAAAAACCGAAATTACGGTCCCTGAATACCTCCTCTCCCAAAGCATAGAGACTTTACTGAAGGTACATCCTTATGAAGAACCGGTATGGAACATCGTTAACCTGGATAATACCAATCCTGTAACGGGTTTCGGAATCATCGGCGAACTCGCCGAGCCAGCCGATAGTCTGACTTTCCTGCAACAGGTAAAAAAGACTTTCCGTTGTAAAGTCGTCCGTCACACTGCAATCTGTAAATCTCAGATCCGGAAAGTAGCCGTCTGCGGCGGTTCCGGTGCCTTCCTCACTTCGGCCGCAATAGCTCAGGGAGCCGATATATATATCACCGGAGACTACAAATACCACGATTTCTTCCAGGCAGAAAATCGGTTGATCCTGACAGACATCGGGCATTATGAAAGCGAACAGTTCACAAAAGAGATTTTTTATGAGTTAGTTACAAAAAAAATATCTAACTTTGCAATTCAGTTTTCGAAGGTCGAAACAAATCCCATACATTATTTATAATAGGGTGTTTCTTCCTCTGATGGTTCAAAAATAAATTAGAGTTACTTTATAAATATGGCAACAAACAACGAAAAACTGCAAGAACTTTCTGTCGAAGAAAAATTGCAGCATCTTTACGAGCTACAACGCATTGATACCGAGATCGATAAAATCAAGACATTAAGAGGGGAATTGCCTCTTGAAGTTCAGGACTTGGAAGACGAAATCGCCGGTCTGGAAACCCGTCTTGAAAATTTGAAAAATGAAATCAGTGAAGCTGACAAAAGTGTAACAAACAAAAAACAGGAAATCACCAAGTCGGAAGAGCTGATAAAAAAATATTCAGAGCAATTGGATAATGTCCGTAACAATCGGGAATACGATGCCCTGACCAAAGAAGTCGAATTTCAGAAACTGGAAATCGAATTACAGCAAAAAAGAATCCGGGAAGCTCAAAAACTGAAAGCCGAAAAAGAGGTAAATCTGGAAATTTCCAACAAACAATATACAGAAAAGAAAGCAGATTTAGAAGCGAAGAAAGCGGAACTGGACGACATCATCGCCGAAACCCACAAAGATGAAGAAGCATTGATCAAAAAATCCGAGGAATTATCTCAGAATATCGAAGAGCGTTTGTTGACAGCCTACCGGAAGATCCGTGACAATGCCCGCAACGGCCTGGCAGTCGTCACCGTCGACCGGGATGCTTGTGGAGGTTGTTTCAATAAAATTCCGCCACAGCGGCAATTGGATATCCGCTCCCGGAAAAAAATCATCG
>OGRY01001372.1_pt1 | contig 17657 bp, 17 predicted proteins | sample 1553551 | NCBI WGS metagenome assembly OGRY01 (sample SAMEA2580101, study PRJEB22360) | human gut metagenome | biome: human gut; feature: human-associated habitat; material: faeces | place: Denmark | collected 2008/2010
GGGCATTTAATATAAGGAGAAGCAGTATAAATGGATAAAAATAAAATCAAAAATAAATTAAAGGACGATCCGGCCTTCACTCTTGAGGTGCAAAACCCTGAGGTTGAGGCGCTGATGACACAGTATTCGAGCGACAAAAAGGCGGAGACGCTCAATAAGCTTATTGAAAAATGCACTAAGAGCAGATTCCTGGTACCTGCAAATGTCGGAGAGAACAACAAGCCGATTCCGCTATTTATTAAAAACGGTGAGGGAGAGGCTTTCATGCCGGTTTATACCTCAAAGGCGCAGCTTTCTAAGGATCATCCGTCACCATGCATTGTAAATATGCCGTTTCTTGCAGTCAACAATATGGTTGCAAATAAAGAGTCAAAGCTTGATGGCATCGCGTTCAATCCATTCACACACAATCTGATTTTCAAAAAGCCTCTTGTAGAAAAGATTGAGGCAGTGGAAAAGGCAAGAAGAGAGGGACATCCTACATCACCGACAAAGGGCAAGACTGTACAGATGACAGCAGAGCAGTATGTCATCTTTGAGCGTATGCAGTATGAGCATATTTTCCTGCCGGCGAAGATGTTTGAGGGTGGCAAAGAGTTCATGGACCGACTTGCCGATGAGAAGGAAAAGCTAATAGATGAGCTGTACGAGGAGGCATATCAGCAGAAGCGTATGTATCCATATATGGAGGAGGATTTCTCTGTTATGTCTATGCAGATTTCTGATACGCTTAATGTCACCAGAGTTGATTTCCCGACAAGGGATATGGCTCCAAACTGCGCAATCCGTGCTTATCTCGTGTGGGATGATGCTGCGTCACAGGGCAGATATTTTGTAATTGATGCGAAGGGCGATAAAACTACTGAGCTGGCTGAGATTACAGAGGATTACAAGCGTCTTGGATATGGAGCTGCACCGGTTGAGGGTGCTGAGCTTCAGACTGTTCTTGACCTGGTTAAGAAAAGTGCAGAGGAACAGAATTAGAAAAGTAATGTAGGGCAGGATATATAAAGGAGGTCGTGTATGAAGGAGTTTTTAGGCAGAATAAAGGCTGATTTTCTACTGTCATCAGTGCTTTGCATAGCGCTGGGACTGGTGTTTATCATATGGAGAGCTTCGGTGCTCACGATTGTGGCCAATGTGCTTGCGGTAGTGCTTATCATCATCGGAGTGGTCTATATGTGCAGCTATTTTTTGAATATAGTCACGAATGGTTTTTCAGCGATGCTGGGGCTTGTGGTTTTGGCAGTGGGTATATGGTTTCTGGTACAGCCAAAGGTTGTGGTGAGCCTGATACCTATAGTCATCGGTCTGGTGCTCATTTTTCACAGCATCAGGAGCATTATTGAGGCTGTGGATGCCAGAAAATACGGTTACGGAGGCTGGAGTGTCGGCCTGATTTTTTCAATAATCAGTCTGATTTTTGGAATAATCTGTGTGACAAATGCATTTGATGTAATGAAGACAGCCACTGTTGTTGTCGGTATCATACTGATTTTCAACGGAGTGTCCAATATCTGGATTACAAGCCGTGCTACAAAGGCGGAGAGCGCCTACAACAAGCAAAAGGAGTTTGAGGCAACGTTTGTTGAGGATAGAAAAGAGGACAATTAAGCAGTAACAGAAAGGCGACAGAATGCGTCGGATGGAGTTTAAGATGGAGAGACCCGGACTTACCAAGGTCGGTGACCATCTGAAGGTAACAGAGAGCAAGCTTCCGACTTCATATTATTATACGATAGAGCATGCGATTGCCATGTCGGGAAACTACGTGGTCAGCGAGAGGCTCAAAAGCCGTGAGGGCGATGTCGTGGATGTGAGGGAGACTGAGAAGGGCTACTTTGTCACGATGGAGTTTGATGAGTAATGACACAGCAAGGTAAGAATGCAATAGATCTGGTGCTCGCTGAGAGCCTTATAGAGCTTTCAGCGAAAAAGCCAATCGATAAGATTACAATTAAAGAGATAACGGACAAGGCCGGAGTTATCCGCCCCACGTTTTACAATCATTTTCAGGACAAGTACGAGCTGATAGAGTGGATTATCAAAAGCGAGCTGCTTGAGCCCATCAAGCCACTGCTCAATGCCGGAATGATTTTTGAAGCGATTGTGCTGATGCTCAATAATATCTCGGCAAACAGTGTTTTTTACAAGAAAGCACTAAAGCTGGAGGGGGCTGTGACGTTCAATCAGATTGCCATGAAGTGCGTCTGCGAGATGTTTATGAATATCATAAGCGAAAAGAGCACAGGAAAGAAATCCAAATACCGCTGGCTCACACCGGAGGTGATTTCTACATATTATGCGCAGTCGTTGTGCTTTATCACGGAGGGCTGGATAGCCCAGGGCATGGATGACATCGAGCCGAAGGAGATGGCTGAGGCATACATGTATCTGATTACGCGCTCAATGGATGATATACTAAGTGAGCTGTAGAGGACAATTGTCATGGAAAATGACGGCTTAAGCAAGCTCATAAAGCAGAATCATAAAGAGACACCATAAAGAGGCATGTGTTCATATAAATATGAAAATGCTGTGAAAAAGTGTCAGAAATCAAATACAATATCATATATGTGTCATATCGGATATACAAATTGATGGATTTGTATATCTCACATGACAAATCGAAGAGATTGAATATTTATTTATTCGGTCTTTTTTTTTATACTTCAATACGAATAAAAGAAAGAGTGGTGAATCTAATGATTAAATTTGGAAAAGGAGTCGTAAAACATCGTGTGCTGATACTGATAGTTGCATTTGCACTGCTTATACCGTCGGGCATCAGCTTTATCAACACGAGAATCAACTTTGATATCCTTTCTTATCTGCCAAGCCAGATAGAGACTATGAAGGGTCAGGATATCATGGTAGATGAGTTTGGAACCGGAGCGTTGTCATTTGTGATCTTAGAGGATATGAAGGATCAGGACATAGAGACTCTGGCAGATGACATAGAGGACCTTAAGGGTGTAAATGATGTCATCTGGTACGGAACAATCGCTGATTCCACATTGCCAAGAGAGGCAATTCCGGATGAGGTGTACGACGCATTTAACAACAAGGATGCAAACAGCCAGCTCATGCTCGTCACATACAGTGACACAATGGGTTCGGATGAGACAATGGAAGCCGTCAATAAGATGGATAAGATGGTGAAACACCACTGCTTCGTAGCAGGAATGGCAGCGGTCAACGCAGATACAAAGACACTTGTTATGCAGCAGGCTCCTATATATGTCATCATAGCAGCATTGCTTTCAATGCTTGTCATGGGAATTACAATGGATTCAATAATTGTTCCGATGTTATTCCTCCTAAGCATAGGAATGGCTATTATCTATAACCTGGGAACAAACTTTATACAGGGACAGATTTCATATCTGACACTGGCACTGACAGCAGTATTGCAGCTCGCCGTAACAATGGATTATTCGATTTTCCTGTGGCACAGCTATCAGGAGCAGATAGACAGATATGACGGAGACAAGAAGCGAGCCATGGCACATGCCATTTCCCACACAATTGTCTCAGTAACAGGAAGCTCAATCACAACAATCGCAGGCTTCGTAGCCCTCTGCTTCATGAGCTTTACACTTGGACTTGACCTGGGAATCGTAATGGCAAAGGGCGTTGTATTCGGAGTTATCGGATGTGTAACAATTCTCCCTGCACTGATTCTTGCATGTGATAAGGCAATCGAGAAGACAAAGCACAAGATTCTCATGCCGGATGTTTCCAGGATTGCAAGCTGGGTAACAAATCATTATAAGATACTTGCAGTGATTTTCATCGTAGTGCTCATCCCGGCAATATACGGATACACTCATGATCAGGTCTACTATGACCTTGCAGGAACCATGCCTGACAGTGCATACAGTAAGCAGGCCAATGAAAGACTCGACAAGGAGTATGCTATGGGTGCCACACATATCATCATCGCACCGAGCGATATGTCAAAGGCAGACAGCATAAGCATGATAAATGATATCAAGAAGGTCGATGGAGTAAAGCTTGCAGTATCGCTTGATTCAATACTCGGACCTACCATACCGGATGATATGGTGCCGGATGAGGCAAAGGAGATATTTAAAAACGGTGATTACCAGATGATGCTTGTTTCATCAAAATATGCGACAGCATCTGATGAGGTAAACAACCAGATTACAGAGATTAAAAAGATAGTAAAGAATTACAGCGAGGACGCAATGCTTATCGGTGAGGCACCTTGTACAAAGGATCTTATCACTATCACAGATACAGACTTTAAGCGTGTAAGTGCGGTATCAATCGTATTGATATTCCTTATCATTCTCGTGGTATTCAAATCGGTATCGCTTCCAATCATACTTGTAGCGGTCATCGAGTTTGCAATCTTTGTAAACATGGGAATTCCGGGATTTACAGGAACGAAGCTTCCGTTTATCGCGAGCATCGTAATCGGAACCATACAGCTTGGTGCAACGGTTGACTATGCGATACTTATGACCACAAAGTACAGAAAGAACAGATACACCGGAATGGACAAAAAGCCGGCAATCACAAAGGCACTTGCAGATTCGACAAACTCAGTTATCGTCAGTGCACTCTGTTTCTTCGCCGCAACCTTTGGTGTAGGACTTTATTCAAACATTGATATGATCAGTTCTATCTGTATACTGCTTGCACGAGGCGCAATCATCAGTATGTTTGTAGTAGTATTTATACTTCCGTCAATGTTTATGATTTTTGACAAAGTAATATGTGCCACAAGCGCAGGCTTTAAAAACAAGAACCTGACAGCTTAGTAATCTGATTAATCATAAATGAGGGATAAAATACTTTTGGAACCTCATAACATAAAAATATGACCTCAAAAACAAAATCAGGAGGAATAAGACATGAAATTACCAGAATTGAAAGAAAAGTTAAAAAGTAAATATATTGTCCGTGTTGTAGCCGGAGTCCTCACAATAGCACTTGTAGGTACAGGAATCGGAGCAACAGCGGTTTTTGCCGAGAAGGATAGCACAGCAGTCACAGCCGAGGCAGACAGCACAACAGACAGCAGCAAGGATGCTGATGACATAGCAGATAAGCTCATGGACAGCGTATCATTAAAGGATAACGACGCAGACAAGGACGAGAGCGTATATCTCATCTCAGATGCAAACGGCAACGTAAACAAAACAATCGTAGTAGATCACCTTAAAAATAAAGACAAAAAGGATACCTTGGAGGATGCTTCAAACCTTTCAGATATCGAGAACGTAAAGGGCAAGGAAAAATTCACACAAAGCGGTGACAAGCTCACCTGGCAGGCCGGCGGCAAGGACATTTACTATCAGGGCACAGCAACAGAGGAACCGCCTGTAACACAGAAGGTTACATACTACCTCGATGGAAAAGAAATCTCACCTGAGGACCTTGCAGGAAAATCAGGAAAGGTCAAAATCCGTTTTGACTACACAAATACTACATCATACACAGAGACAGTAAACGGCGAGAAGCAGACAGTTTCCGTACCTTTTGCAGCAATAACAGGACTTGTACTCGGTGATGGCTTCGAGAATATCGAAGTTACAAACGGCAAGGCTGAGGTAAGTGATTCATCAAGCGTAGTGCTCGGATATGCACTTCCGGGCTTAAAGGACAGCCTCGGAATCAAGGACAAAGACCTCGATGGCGATGTAAATATCCCTGAATACATGGAAATGACAGCAGATGTGGAGAATTTCTCAATGCCTGCAGCCATGACCTTCGTGGTAAACGCATCTGATTATGTAAGCACAGACGGAATTGACACATCAGACCTCGATGACATGATAAATGACTTAAAGGATGCCTCAACACAGCTTCAGGATGGCTCAAAGACACTGGCAGAGGGTACTGACACACTTTCTGACGGACTTTCAACATTGCAGAGCAAGCTCGGCACATTCGCATCAGGAGTTGGCACACTGCAGAATGGACTTAAGACATATACTGATGGTGTTAGTACATTAAGTGGTGGATTGAATACACTTGGAAACAGCACAGGAGCCCTTGTTTCAGGAGCAGATAAGCTTAATAGTGGAGCAGGACAGCTTGCAAGTGGAAGTGCAACACTTAAGGATGGACTTAAGGCGTATACAGATGGAGCCAGTCAGTTAAATACAGGCTTGAACCAGCTTAATGATAACACAGGAAGTCTTGCAACAGGTGTGACAAGTCTTAATGATGGAGCAAAAAAGCTTTCGGATGGTATTAATGCTGCAAACAAGGGCGCAGCAGGAGTATCTGCAGGTGCAGCACAGTTAAAGACAAGTATTGATACGGCAAAAACAGGAGCTGATTCTCTTGCAGCAGGAGCAAAGCAGGTTGATGAAGGAGTTGGTCAGTTGACACAATCTTTATCAGATATGCCTGAAACAATCAAAGCCAGTATAAATCAATCGCTTGAACAACTGAATGAATTAAAGGTTGGAAAATTATTTAAGACTCTTGGATATATTGATACAGATAAGATTACAGCAGACAATGTATCAGCAGCAGCGGATGCAGCAGTAAACAATGCAGAAAAAATAATAAAATTCTTGTCTACTAGTATGAATGATCCGGCTCCATCAGCAACTTACAGTAAGATAGTTGTTGGTCTATCTCAGGGAAAAGGTGCTGTAACAGTATATTCTGCCGTGAACCAAAGTGTAACAGACAGTGCTTCCAAAGTGAAAGCTTTAAAGGACGGCTCAGCAAAGGTATCAGAGGGTGCGTCATCATTAGATACCGGTTTAGGACAGTTGTCAGATGGAGCATCAGAGTTGTCAAGCGGAGCATCTGATTTAGCAAAAGGAACTACAAAGCTTGCAACAGGAGCTACAGCGCTTCAGACAGGCACACAAAGTCTTGCAGATAAATTACCAGAGCTGACAAAAGGAATCACCAGCCTTGTAAATGGTTCAAACGAGTTAGTTAAAAACAATGATACACTTAATGCCGGAGCAACAGAACTCAATGCCGGAGCAAGCCAGCTTTCAGCCGGAACACAGTCACTCATGAACTCAGTACCAACTCTCACAAGCGGTATCAAGCAGCTTGTAGACGGTTCAAACACACTTGTAGCAAACAATGCACAGCTCAACAGCGGAGCATCACAGCTTGCAGATGGAACAAATCAGATAGTCTCAGGTGTAGACCAGCTCACAACAGGCTCTAAGACACTTTCAGAAGGGGCACACACACTTGCAGATGGTATGGTACAGTTCAATGAGGAGGGAATCAACAAGATTCTCGACGCATACAACGGTGACTTAAAGCCATTCACCGACAAGCTTCAGGCAGTAATTGACGCAGGTGAGGAATATCAGACATACTCAGCAATCGCTGATGGACAGACGGGCAGCGTTAAGTTCATATATAAATTAGCTTCAATAGATGCTAAGGCAGATAGTGACAAATAATTAATTAAAGGATGTTTGTAACTATTCAGTACAGAAATATGCGGTACCGCATATTTCGTAAGAAAACATAGATTATGTAGGAGCAAGCGCCCATCAGCGCAGCAGATTCTAATGCGCTTGCGGTCCGCAACTGTGAAGGTACTGAACAGTTAAGGATGTTTAAAGATTATGGGAGGCAAAAATGGGCTGGATAGAATATCTGTTAATCGTGGCGGGAAGCTCACTGGAGATTTTCGTTGCGATGGAATGTCAGGGATCCCTGATCCAGAAAGTAAATAAGAAACAGCTTACAGCCATTTGCTTCATAGTTGCAGTTTGCCAGTTGTTAGCAATGTACATCGGGTATTTCCTGTCAAGCTTCCTTAATGGGAAATACTCGGTGAAGGATGAAGCACTTTTAGGAGAGATAATTTCTATCGGAATACTGATAGGACTGGGGATCAGGCTTATAGGAAAGGCTATAAGAAACGAAAGGATTGAGGAACACTGTCAGGCGCAGCTTGATATGAAAAGGGTGCTAAGAATAGCAGGAATCACCGCATTTTATACGGTTCTTGCAGGAATAGCATTCGGCTTCCTCGGTACCGGACTTTTCACCATTATGATAATGGTGGCGCTGCTCACTGTAATCTGTATAGTGGCAGGCATTTACACAGGATATCATTTCGGTTTCGAGCAGAAGACAAAGGTATATATCGTGGGGGCGATACTCTTTTGGGCGGCTGGAATTGATGTTATAGTAAGGCTTGTAAGTGCAAAATAATGCATAGGGCTCTGTTCGTAAGGACAGGGCTTTTTTGCTGTCCATTGAAGTATGAAATCCTTTGCTTGCAATGTCAAAGTAAATGCTATAGAATATTTTCATATCGAATTAAACGCAAATGAGGAGATTTAAAGTTATGAAACAGAAATTGAGAAACCTTTCGGCACAGGCAAATATAATATTTGCCATTCTTGCAGTTTTTATTTTCATTGCACCCTTGCAGTGGAGCGGAAAAGTTCTGGGACTGATTCCGGGCATGGAAAAGACGGATGACTATCTGCTGCAGGCTATGGTGGAGACTGTTGTTTTAGTTATTTTTCTTGGCATCACATATTTATTTGGTCTGTGGGATATCTTTAAGGAAAATGCAGCAGGATGGACCAGAAGTTTATACACAGGTGGATTTTTTATAGTATATTGTCTGTATGCTGTTGTTTCAGGTATTTATTTGTGCTTTTTGAGTGAGCATGGTGATGTGAAGGCATTTTACAACATTATCTTTTTCTTTATCGCGGTCTGCCTTGTAGGACTCGTTGAGGAGCTGGTGTTCAGAGGCGTGGTGTTTAATCTGCTGCTGAGAGCTTTTCCAAAGACGAAAGGTGGAATCACAGGAGCCGTAGTTTTGGGAGGCGTACTGTTTGGATTGATGCATTTTTCCAATATGGGCGCAGGGGTTAAGTTCAGCAGTTGTCTGATACAGGTTATTTCAGCAGGACTCATGGGCGTGCTGTTTTGTATGATATACGCGTCTACACGCAATTTCTGGATACTTGCCATTTTCCATACTGTTGTAGATATGGGAGGACTTTTATCATCGGGAATATTTGAGGGAGGCGGAGTGGCCGACAGGATTAATGAGTTTTCGGCAATGAACTGTATCGCATTTGTCGTACTAGGTATTCCTATGCTTGTTATGCTGCGTAAATCAAGGCGTATCCGTCTTGAGATGCTCTACAACAATGTGACTATCATAGATGACGAGAGGGAGGGCGCTAAGCTTGCAGTTGTTTCACTGGTGCTTGGTATTTGCAGTATTATTTTCTCGTTTTTTGGATATCTGATGGGACTTGGAATTGTCGGCATGCTTGCTTCCAAAATGTCAAAAAAGGCAAAGCAGTATAACAATGCAATAGCAACTGCCGGTATGATTACATCGATAATAGGCTTTGTACTGTCGGTCATCTGCACGATTGGCATGATGGTGCTGTTTGCAAGTGGCATGTACGACAGGCTTGTTAATATGTCGATGTAAATTAAAGTAACTGATTTAACAATATGGTAAAAATACCATATAATATTTTGTGAGAACAATGGAGAAGAGTTATGGGATTTTTGAATTGCGAGCTAAGGTAGGAACAGATATTTCGAGAGTATTATATTTTTTCTATTATGAAGGAAGAATAGTATTGACACATGGATTCATTAAAAAAACTCAGAGGACACCGGCTGGGGAAATTGAAAAGGCTAAGAAATATAGAAGAGATTATATAGAAAGGCATGGTAAATAATATGAGATATGACGATTATTTACAGGAGCAGCTTAAAAATCCTGACGTAAAAAAAGAGTGGGACGATCTCCAGCCTGAGATGGATGTCATAAGGGCTATGATAGATGCGCGAATTAAAAATAATTTGACTCAAAAGGAGCTTGCAGCACGTACAGGCATTGATCAGGCGGATATTAGTAAGCTTGAGAATGGAACGAGAAATCCATCTTTGAAACTTTTAAAGAGGCTTGCGCATGGAATGGGGATGCAGTTGAAAATTGAATTTATACCAATCCAGCCGTTAAAAAAATAAAATTGAACGGATGCTGCAATAATACGAAGCAGACCTTTGAATGTCGCATAAAGTCTACATTCAAGGGTCATTTTTTAAGGAGAAACCATGAACATTTTACTGACAGCAATAAATGCAAAATACATACATTCAAACCTCGCAGTTTATTCACTGCGCGCCTGTGCCGGGGAGTACAGGGATGCTGTGGAGCTTGCGGAATACACGATAAACAATCAGAAGGATTACATTCTTGAGGAGCTTTATAAGAGAAAGCCCGACGTACTTTGTTTTTCGTGCTATATATGGAATATTGATTATGTGACTGATATTGCACGCGAGTATAAAAAGCTTTGTCCGTCAGTGCCGATATGGGTTGGAGGCCCTGAGGTGTCTTACGAGGTGGAGGCATTTTTGCGGGAAAATCCATACATAGACGGTGTGATGATAGGCGAGGGAGAGGATACCTTTAGAGAGCTGTGCGGTTACTATGCGCATAAAAGAAAGCTGAGTGATATTGCAGGTATTGCTTTCAGAAAACACAGCACAGGTAATAGTACAAGTAATAGAACAAGTGTGAACAACTCAGGCTGCAAAGCGGATGAAATAGTATTTACAAGTCCACGCCCAATCAAAAACATGAGTGAAATCCCATTCTGCTATGATACGCTTGATGATTTTTCAAACCGCATCATCTACTACGAGAGCAGCAGGGGATGCCCGTTTTCGTGCAGCTACTGTCTGTCATCGGTGGATAAGACACTGCGTTTCAGGGATACTCGGATTGTCAAAAGGGAGCTTAAGTTTTTTATAGACCAGAAGGTGCCTCAGATTAAGTTTGTGGACAGAACCTTCAACTGCAATCATGCTCATGCCATGGAGCTGTGGCGCTTTATAAAGGCAAATGACAATGGTGTGACGAACTTTCACTTTGAGATATCGGCGGATCTGCTGAATCAGGAGGAGCTTGAGCTGATTTCTGATATGAGGCCGGGGCTGATACAGCTTGAAATCGGTGTGCAGTCCACCAATGAGGTCACGATTAAGGAGATTCACAGGACTATGAAGCTTGAGAGGCTTAAGGAGGTTGTGAGGCTCATTCAAAGCGGCAACAATATCCATGAGCATCTGGATCTGATTGCAGGGCTTCCGTATGAGGACTATGACAGCTTTGGGCGTTCCTTTGATGAGATTTATGAGCTTAAGCCAAATCAGCTGCAGCTTGGATTCTTAAAGGTACTCAAGGGTTCGTACATGTTTGAGCATGCCGCGGAATATGGTATTGTGTACCATGACAAGCCACCGTATGAGGTCATGTCCACAAAGTGGCTTTCGTTTGATGATGTGATAAAGATTAAGCGCGTCGAGGATATGCTTGAGGTGTATTACAACAGCGGACAGTTTGAGATTACGATGAAGCTCATGGAGTGTATCTTTGACAGTGCGTTTGAGTTTTTTCAGGAGCTTGGAGATTTTTATGAGGCAAACGGCTATTTTGGAATGAGCCATTCGCGCATCGGAAGGTGTGAGATACTGCTTGAGTTTCTGGCGTTATACCTGCATTGCTGTGACAACGACGATATAACTTCTGTGGGATTATCCGAAAATGACGGAGATAGAGATGATACTGATTTTGACGAAAATGCCATAGATAGAGATAATACTGATTTTGATGAAAATGCGCAGATTTACAGCATGATTCAGGAGTCACTCATCTTTGATTTGTACTATCGTGAGAACTGCAAGAGCCGCCCGGTGTGGGCCACAGATATAGGAAGCTTCAAGCACATGACACATGCATACTGTAAGAATGGAAAGCTGTCGCATGTGGAGCCGTTCCACTATATTTTTCCGGACAAGCACACGCGCAAGCTGGATGAACTGCCAAAGTATCATAAGGAGCCGGTGTGGGCGCTTTTTCACTACGACATGAGAGACCCGCTTGACCACCAGGCACTGGTGGAGTATGTAGATAACAGTAAAAAGCCGGGAAGGTTTACGGACTAAGAAAAATGAGCAACATAGATAATATAAAAAATTACACGGTGATTGACCTGGAAATGACAGGTCTTTCAGCTAAAAATGACAAGATAATAGAGATAGGTGCGGCACGTGTGAGGGGCGGCGAGATAGTGGATACGATATCCACACTGGTAAATCCTAAGCAGCATATTCCACAGCGTGTGCAGGAATTAACAGGAATTACCGACAGTGATGTGGAAAACGCGGCAGATATGGATGAGGCTGTGGATAACCTGCTTAATTTTATCGGAGATGATATCATACTCGGGCAGAATGTGACCTTTGATTACAGCTTTTTAAAGCAGTGGGCGGTAAATCACAAGCGAACCCTTTCGCTGAATGCATATGATACTCTGAAAATAGCCAGAAAATGTCTGCCTGCTGAGCAGTCAAAGAAGCTGGAGGATTTGTGTGAGTATTTTGGTGTGAGCAGGGAAAATGCCCACAGGGCGCTCGATGATGCGATAGAGACAAAGCAGATATTTGAAAAGCTGCTTGCACTGATGGATGAAAAGGGAGAGCCGGTGGAGTCAAAGCCACTTGTATACAAGGCAAAAAAACAGACACCTGCCACAGCACATCAGGTCAGACAGCTAAAGGAGCTGATGGCTGAGTATGGGATAGCAGATGTCATATCGTGGGACAACCTGACCAGAAGTCAGGCCTCAAGGCTGTACGATGAATATCGTAGCAGATATATTAATAGGTGTGAGGATGGCTCGAAATAAGTTTCAATACAATAAGTTATAATACAATAAGCTATAACGCAAATTAATTACCGGCCGAGGCGGTATCAGCCTGTAGGCTCTCAAGCATAGAAACGATTCCATCCCTTGAAAGAGAATTAAGCTGTTTTGCTTTCTCAATAAGCTCTGCAAGCCGGTCGGTTTTTGACATGCTGATGAAGGCGTTGGCTAACAGACTGTATACGTTCTTTGAATCGGCACCCTGCTCCACTGCAAGCTCAAGCAGTTCATTGCCTAGCGATTCATAGCCTGCCTCCTTAAGCCTATTGTAATAGTCCGGCAGCATTGAAACAAATTTCGTGAAATTATCATCATATTCAGACAGCTTTTTAAAATTGAGAATGCCATATTTAAGCTTTAAATCAGTGTTTGTCATTCCGGTGAGATTGACAAGGGTTTTATCCCTTAAATCATTTATTTTATCATTATTTAATGGAAAAAACTTTTCCGGTATGGTAATATAACACAGGTCAGTGGTATCTCCGCGGAGGGTTGAGTTGGCCTTACGCTCCTTTTCCCAGAACTCCTCGGTGACCTTTGCCTGGGCAGAATCAGCCCTCTTTATGGCAAAAGTAATCACTGCAATAAATAAAATGAATAAAATTAGACAAATTGGAATCATATGTTGGAAAATCCTTTCTCATATATGAAAATAGTATAACTCATTTTTGGACAGAGGTGAATAGTATGTACGATTTTAATAAAAAAAGAAATCAGAAGGTGGTTGCTATAGTGATAATAGTGGTTATAGCAGCGATGCTCGTGACAACATTTGTGTCAAGTCTTGTATAGCTTTTCTTGAAATATGGAAAAAATATGATAATATGATATAAAATGCAGTTCAGTTAAGCGGATGACAGGGGCGCTTTTAACAGCCTCAGGAAAAGGAATCGGAAATGAAGATTAATAAAAAAGCATTATTACTGGGTACAATGGCATTTGTGCTTGTGGCAGCATCAGGCATGGTAAGTGCATATGCAAGCGGTTCGTCAGGCACAAAGAAGGCAAAGGTACAGACAATTACAGAGGGTGTGTGCATTGGCAGTGTGGATGTAGGCGGTATGACAAAGGAAGAAGCAAAAAAAGCAGTTGATGCCTATGTTGACAGCATAAAGGATACATCCTTTTCATTAAAGGGTGCAAATAGTTCATTTGATGCAACAGCACAGGAAATGTCTGTTTCGGCGGACACTGATGCAGCGGCGGACGGGGCTCTTTCAGGGTGCCATGAGGGTAGCCTGATTGACAGATTTGTGGAGTCAGAGGAGCTCAAAAAGGGCAATGTTGCCGTCAATATGTATCTGTCGGTTGATAAACAAAAGACCGCAAAGATGATTTATGATAAGAGCGACGAGCTCAATATAAAGGCAGTTGACAATTCGCTGCAGAGAAACGGCGACAGCTTCGATTTTGTTCCGGGACAGGAAGGCAAAGAGGTCGATGTGGTAAAATCAGTCTATGCCATAAATGACTTTTTGCAGAATAGCTGGGATGGCTCGGCGAATGAGATAGAGCTGGTCACAAATACGGTTCAGCCGAGGGGGTCAAAGGAAGAGCTCTCAAAGATTAAGGATAATCTGGGAGGCTTTTCTACCGATTTCAGCAGCTCGGCAGCAGGGCGTGCAACCAATGTAAAGAACGCGTGCAGCCTGATAAACGGCAGTGTCATATATCCGGGTGAGCAGTTCTCGGTTTACGAGGCTATCAGCCCTATCACAACTGACAACGGCTATCAGATAGCAGGCGCATATGAGAACGGTCAGGTAGTTGACTCGGTAGGTGGAGGTGTGTGTCAGGTTGCGACCACTCTCTACAATGCGGTTATAAGGGCTGAGCTTGACATAGTGCAGCGCTACAACCATTCCATGATAGTAAGCTATGTAAAGCCATCTGACGATGCGGCAATTGCAGGAACCTACAAGGATCTTAAGTTTAAAAATAATCTGGACAATCCGGTGTATATAGAGGGCTATTGCAGTGGTGGAGTCATCACATTCAATGTGTACGGAGTGGAGACGAGACCGGCAAACAGGGAAATTTCCTTCAGGAGTGAGACGATTTCCGAGGAGGATCCGGTCACGCAGTTTAAGTTTGATGCAGGTCAGCCGGTCGGTTATTTCAACACCGAGCAGTCTGCGCACAAGGGAGTGACCGCAAGGCTATGGAAGACGGTCACAGTTGATGGAACAGTGCAGAGCGATGAGGTATTCAACAACAGCAAGTACAAGTCATCACCAAAAATCGTGACGGTTGGTACGGCAGGAGCATCAGCGGAGGTTGTTGCGCAGCTTCAGGCGGCGGCCGTCGCGTTCGAGCGTATCGACCGGCTAATGATGAGGGCTCGGTTAAATCCATTGCTGCGTCTGCGGCAGCAGCGGTTCAGGCACAGGCAGCACAGACTCAGACACAGGATCCGAATGCGGAAGGGCAGACACATGGTGCGCAGACCCAGACTACAGATCCGAATGCGGCAGGGCAGACACAGGGCACGCAGCCGACAGACCAGAATGCAGCAGGACAGGCACAGGGCACACAGACACAGCAGCCGGCAGGACAGACGCAGTAAATGCCCGCAGGTAGTTGTTTCTGATGTAGTTATTTGCAATCAATTCACCGGGCTGTAACAGTATACAAAACATATTATTATTAGGAACAGGAAAACACATGAAAAACGGTAAAATATCAGAGTCGGTTTTAAAGCGCTCTGTCTTAAAACAACTTCATACCAAAAGCGACAGAATACTTTTTAAACCGGCAGTAGGTGAGGACTGTGCGGTGATTTCCATGCAGGCAGGCGACCAAACCAGGTTAGTTACTGCTACTCAGACGTTCATGCTTGATGTATCGGATAAGCATGTGCGTGCTAACTGTGCAGTTTATGATGCATTGAACAATATTTATGCCATGGGGGCAGGTCCTATTGGGATAGAGCTGGCACTGCTTGTACCTACCACAGAAAACGAAGCCGTGCTTCGCGAGACAGTGAGAGCGATTGATGCTGTATGTGAGGAAGCAGGAATTGTGGTACTTGGCGGACATACACAGGTGAGCCGTGCGGTGAAGAATATCGTGGTGACAGTTACAGCAATAGGTGAGGCCTATGAGCAGACGCTTACACCATCATCGGCAGCAGCACCGGGCATGGACGTAATAGTGACAGGCTATGTGGGGCTTGAGGGCACCGCAATTCTTGCAAATGAGAAAAGAGCCGAGCTTGAAACGAGATTTTCCAAGGCATTTATAGATAAATCAGCAGCATATATAGACCATATTTCCACCGCAATGGAGGCTGCATCCGCGATTGGCGCCGGTGTGGCGGCAATCCATGACGCTTCGCAGGGAGGCATCTTTGGAGCACTCTGGGATATGGCAGAGGCTTCGGGAATTGGTCTTGACATCGATTTAAAGAAGCTCCCTATCAGGCAGGATACGATTGAAATAAGTGAATTTTTTGACATAAACCCGTATAAGCTTTTGTCAGGAGGAAGTCTGATAATCATAGCTGCAGATGGTACCCGCGTGGTCAGAGAGCTTGAGAAAACAGGACAAAATGCTGTTATAGTCGGTGCCACAACCGATTCAAACGACAGAGTGCTGATTTCCGGCGAGGAGAGACGATTTTTGGAGACTGCCCAGACTGACGAGATATACAAGGTTTTCAACTAATATATTTGAATCAGGAGATTATATATCATGAGAGAAAAGATATTAACATTTATAGAGAAAAACAGCAGGATAAACCTGAAGGAGCTTGCAATCATGCTTGGTGTGGATGAGGCAAGTGTGGCAAACGAGATTGCTGCTATGGAGCAGGAGAATGTCATCTGCGGATATCACACACTGATTGACTGGGACAAGGCAGGCCTTGAGAAGGTCACAGCCATGATAGAGGTCAGAGTGACACCACAGCGCGGCATGGGCTTCGACAAGATTGCCGAGCGTATATACAACTATCCTGAGGTGAAGTCTGTATACCTTATCTCGGGCGGCTTCGACCTCATGGTCACACTCGAAGGTAAGACTCTGCGTGAGGTATCACAGTTTGTGACAGATAAGCTTTCTACACTGGATCAGGTGCTTTCGACAAAGACAAACTTTATTCTGAAGAAATACAAGGACCATGGAACTATCATGGCGGCACCTGTCAAATCCGATGAAAGGGGAATTATGTCATAATGAGAGACCCTTTATCCAGTACAATAAAGACTATCCAGCCATCGGGCATCCGTAAGTTTTTTGATATAGTGAGTGAGATGAAGGATGCGATATCGCTTGGAGTAGGTGAGCCTGATTTTGACACACCGTGGCATATCAGGGATGAGGGCATATATTCCCTTGAAAAGGGACGCACCTTCTACACCTCAAATGCCGGACTCAAGGAGTTAAAGGTTGAGATTGCAAGATATCTCGACAGAAGATACGGCATGACATATGATTACAACAAAGAAATCATGGTAACTGTCGGTGGCAGCGAGGCTATAGATATCGCACTGCGCGCCATGCTCGATGCGGGAGATGAGGTGATTATCCCACAGCCAAGCTATGTTTCATATGTGCCATGTACTGTGCTGGCAGGTGGCACACCTGTGATTGTGGAGCTCAAGGAGGAAAATGATTTCAGGCTGACAGCCGAGGAGCTTGAGGCTGTTATCACTCCAAAGACAAAGATACTTATCATGCCTTTCCCTAATAACCCTACAGGCGCTATCATGGAAAAAGCAGACCTTGAAGCAATTGTTCAGGTGGTTAAGGAGCATGATCTGTTTGTGATAAGTGACGAGATTTATTCAGAGCTTACATATGGCAGCAGGCATTGCTCTATAGCATCATTTCCGGGAATGAAGGAAAGAACTGTAGTCATAAATGGATTTTCAAAAGCATTTGCAATGACAGGATGGAGACTTGGGTATGCCTGTGCACCGAAAAATA